>ULVC01018104.1_pt1 | contig 28584 bp, 22 predicted proteins | sample 1958821 | NCBI WGS metagenome assembly ULVC01 (sample SAMEA4835769, study PRJEB28245) | human gut metagenome | biome: gut microbiome; material: fecal sample | place: Denmark | collected 2008 | reverse complement strand
CTGCTTTAGTACTGGAGTATTTCTGCTTTAGTACTGGAGTAATTCAGGCTTAAATACTCGAGTATTCCGGCTTCAGTACTCGAGTATTTCGGCCGTGGATACTGCCGGCAACCATTTGGTGACCGCCTATAGAATAATGATTTAGTGGAACTTTAATGGGGATAAAACGAAAAAAGATTAAGGTTTAGAGTTCGCAATGAATATGCCACAAACAGGCATATTACATTAAACCCTAAACCTTAATCTTTATATTATAATGGGGCTTAAATTCTCAACTTAACGCTAATAACTCAAAACAGTCAACTGCTCTCATGCTCCCTGCATATCATACACCACCTGCATGAGCTTCTTGCCCAGCGCGTCGGCCTCTTCCATCGTGGCAGCCTCGCTGTAAACACGGATGATCGGCTCGGTGTTTGAGGCGCGCAGGTGAACCCACTTGTCAGGAAAATCAATCTTCACTCCGTCGATGTCGTTCACGACAGGCTTCACGCCGTCGGCTGTCGGAACACTATACATCTCCTTAACCTTGCGCAAGATAGCCGCAACATCGGTAGAAGGAGTGAGGTCGATGCGGTTCTTGGCTATGCAATACTCAGGGAATGTGGCACGCAACTCGCTCACCTTGCATCCCTTCTGAGCCAGAGAACTGAGGAAAAGGGCAATGCCTACAAGTGCATCGCGGCCGTAGTGGCTTTCTGGATAGATAACTCCTCCGTTGCCTTCGCCGCCGATTACGGCTCCAACCTCCTTCATCTTAGTCGTTACGTTAACCTCTCCAACGGCTGCAGCGGTATATTTCCCTCCGTGTTTCTCTGTCACATCGCGCAGCGCGCGGGTAGAACTGAGGTTGCTGACAGTGTTTCCTGACGTGTGAGAGAGCACATAGTCGGCCACGCTCACAAGTGTATATTCCTCTCCAAACATCTTGCCGTCCTCGCTGATAAACGCCAAACGGTCTACATCCGGATCAACTACGATGCCGAGATTATATCCGCCATTCTTCAATTCGTCCATTATGCCAGTGAGATTCTTCTCCAACGGTTCCGGATCGTGGGCGAAATCGCCGGTCGGTTCACCGTTCAAGAACTTGTATTCCACGCCCAGACGGTCGAGCAATTTCGGAAGGATAACACCTCCGACAGAGTTGATAGAGTCGACGCATACTTTGAAATGCGCTTTCTTTATAGCTTCCGCATCAACGAGTTGCAGACCCATCACGCTGTCAATGTGCTTCTCGTCGAATGTGTTGTCTTCTGTATATGAGCCGAGATTGTCAACATCAGCATAGTCGAAATCTTCTTTAGCTGCTATGTCGAGTACCTCGTTACCGTTCTCTTTTGTCAAGAACTCGCCCTCAGCGTTGAGCAGTTTCAGCGCATTCCAGTGGCGCGGGTTGTGCGATGCAGTGATTATGATTCCGCCAGCAGCACCGCTCATGCGCACCGCCAATTCTGTTGTAGGTGTTGTAGCCAGTCCGATGTTTATCACATCGCAGCCCATTCCCATGAGCGTTCCGCACACAACGTTCTTCACCATCTCGCCCGAGATGCGTGCGTCGCGGCCTACAACAATCTTCATGCGGCCCTCACCGTTGTAGTTGCGGCCTATGAACGTAGCGTAAGCCGATGTGAATTTTACTATATCCAGCGGGTTCAGAGTGTCTCCCGCCTGTCCTCCGATGGTTCCACGGATACCGGAGATAGATTTAATAAGTGTCATATTCTTATTTGTTAATGCGTTTCTGGTTATCGTCCCCGTTCGTAAGTGATGGTGTACAGGCACGGATATACGTTCATTGAGGCGTAATAATGTCCCTGCGTATGCGGCACGATGATGTTCACTTTCGCAATCTTCTCATCCGGTGCCGACGGGCGTCCCACCTTTATATAAGTGAGTGGCACGAGCCATCCGCTTGGAACAGATGTCGAACCGCCGCCATAATACGAGTACATGAGGCTTGAAGAAGAATCATACCATGCGGTGAATGTTCCGCTGGTGTTGTTCACGGTCATCTTGTCGACAATGGCCGACCAATAAAGATTATTGTTGCTGAGTTGCAGAGTGTCCGTAAGCAGGTTGCGCTCATCGAAGCGGCACAATACCGTTGCCGTCTCTCCATTCTTCAATTTTTCACCGCAGCCTTCCCTTACAATCTGCATATAAACGCCAGTTGTCTCGAACAGCACATATTCGTTCTTTTCGAGGTCGGTTGTGTTACCTTGATTTGCAAATTGTGCTTCGCTGATTACGTTTATTCCCTCCTTTACTATGTAAGCATTGATGGCGTCGCGCTCTCTCTCTTTCTGGTCTGCGTAAGTCTCATCATCATCACATGAAACCATCATCGCAAGTCCCATAACGGCCAGAGCCATAAAGATTAATTTTTTCATTCTGTTATTTTCATTTTATGATATGGTGTTGCAAAGATAATGCAAACGGCACAAAGAGAGGCTATTCTTAGTTTGCCGGATGCAGTTTATCCCCTGCAAAGGTACTAAAAGATTGGCAAAGCAGCAACAAAACAGGCGTCCTTTATCTCCTTTTAACTCCTCTTGTCTCCTTTAAGGCACTCTTTCTATTTTCCGCTCAGCTCCTCTTTGAATGCCAGAATTGCCTTGATTGCCGTTTGTTCAGCCTCTTCGATGGAGCAGAACAGCTTACCTCCGGCAGCGTCCTCGTGGCCTCCTCCGTTGAAGAACCGGCGTGCCATAGGCTCACAGTGGAATCCGCATGATGAGCGCAGGCTTACGAGTATGAGGTTCGGACGTTCCGTATCTTCTCGCAAGGAGATGGACAGCTTCATGCCTTTTATGCGCAACGGCTCATTCACCAGTCCTTCGGCATCGCCTTTCATGAAGCGGAAACGGCGCATCTCGCCTTTGGTTATGGTGAAGTAAGACGCGTGCAACTTCTCCACAACGTGCATTTTGTGGTAGATTACATACGAGCGCAACTTCATACACGATGTACTGAGCGTGTGATACACCTTATTATATATCTTGTCCTTGTCTATTCCTTTCGCTAAAAGTTGGCTGATGATATAGAAAATCTCCGGCCGTGTGCTGTTGTATGTGAAACCGCCAGTGTCTGTCATCATGCCGCAGTAGATGCATACCGCCGTCTGTTCGGTCATGGCTTCGTAGCCGTCGAGCTGCCGGATAATGTCGAACACCAGCTCACTTGTGCTGCTCATCTCCGGATGGGAAATGCTTAGGACTGCGTCGATGTCGGGCGTGAGGTGATGGTCGATAAGCAATTTCGGCGCGGTGCAACTGTCCAGCACCTCCTGCAACTCGTCCGTGCGTGTCGGAGAGTTGAAGTCGAGGCAGCAAACGAGGTCGGCTTTGTTGAAGGCTTCGGCCACTTCGTCGGGCTTTTTGTCGTAGCGCAAAATCTTTTCCGTACCGGGCAGCCATTGCAGGAAGTCGGGATAGGCGTCGGGCATTATCACAACGGGCGACTTCCCCTGTTGACTGAGATAGTCGGCCCAAGCCAATGACGAGCCTATGGCATCGCCGTCGGGTGACTTATGACCGCAAATGACGATGTTTTGGGTATTGCTTATGAGTTCACGCAGCTTGCGGATGTCGGCTTCCGACAGTATTTCTAAGTTCATTTTTTGTGAAATATGTATAGTTTCAAGACAACGAAAAAGGCAGGAGAATACATTTTGCCCAGCTCCGGCAAGCCATTCTCCGGCAGGCTTTGCTGTATTCTCTTGCCTTTTTCCACTTACTTACATTGCTGTTTTAGAACAGTTTGTTTGGATAAACGCCTTCGTCGATGAGTTTCTGAATGCGGGCAACAACGTCGTCGCGGTCGGCAGCGTATGTGACGCCAAACCATTTGCTCGTTGTGTCGAGTACATTCACCGTCGCGGTCTTGTCGTTGATGAGCTTGTTCACCATCAGCGGGATGAAGAACTCGGCCTTCAGATTCTCCATATTCTTCGGATCAGAGAGGAACTCCTTGAAGTAAGCCTCGCTATACTCGAAGTAGTCGGGAGTGAATCCCCACATATTCATAGATACCGGAGTGTTGTCCTCTACCGGAACCCATTCGCCTTGTTCGTCCTTATAGCATACCGGACCGTTTACGCGCATGATTTCCGTGCGCTCAACGACTGTTGTCAGGTTGCCTTCCGCATCCTTAGAGCAGATGCCGCGAGCCACTGTTCCGTTCTCTGACAGTGTGTTTCCTACGCGGAAGCCCACCATAGCGTAGCGGTTCTTGCTATCTTCGGGCAGGTCTGCAAGGAACTTCCCGATTACCATAAAGGCATCGCGGTTGTAGAAGTCGTCGCAGTTGATAACTAAGAACGGCTCTTTGATGACGTCTTTCGCCATCAGCACGGCGTGGTTTGTGCCCCACGGTTTCTCTCTTCCTTCGGGAACGTTGAATCCTTCGGGCAGGGCGTCAAGGCTCTGGAATACCAGTTCGGCTGGCACGTGCCCCTCATATTTTGCCAAAATCTTCTCGCGGAAATCCTGTTCAAAGTCTTTGCGGATAACGAATACAATCTTTCCGAAGCCTGCTTTCACGGCATCGTAGATTGAATAGTCCATGATTGTCTCACCGTTGGGGCCTAATCCATCTAACTGTTTCAAGCCACCGTAACGGCTACCCATACCTGCTGCAAGGAGTAATAATGTCGGTTTCATAATTAGTTGATATATTTTAAAAGATTATAATGATGTTGCAAAGATTGTGCAAATGAGCGCAAAGAGAATTTATTCTCAATTTGTCGAATGCCGCCAATCTTTTGCAAAGATTGTGCAAACCGAATGCAATCAAACTTGTTTGAAATTGCTGAGGTGCCGCCAATCTTCTGCAAAGTTAATAAATTAATCTGTAAACGCTCTTACAAGTGTACCGAAATCATTGGGTAGCAGGGAAAATAAACGGAATTCTTGCCCGTCTTTTCCCTTAGAACCCTACTTGAAGAGCTTCGGAGCAAATTCTGAAAGGTATATTCTCCAGTTCTTCCAGATGTGTCCCTCGCCAGTTTCAAAGTACTCATACTTGCATCCGTTCTTGTCGAGGAGCTTGCGATAGTCGCTGTTTGCCTGATAAAGGAAATCCTTGTCGCCGATGGCTATCCAGTAGAGGCGTGGCTTTTTGGCGAACTGCGTCTTGAGTTTAGCCTCGGTGTTGGTGTATATCGGCGAGGAAACACCGTCGCGCGGCAATATGGCTGCCGAGAAAAGGCCTACGTAATCGAACATATCGGGATTGTTGGCGGAGATGTGCAGCGAATGGAAACCGCCCATTGATAGGCCTGCAATGGCCCGTCCCTGCTTGTTGCGCTGTGTGCGGAAGGTCTTGTCCGTGAACTTCACGACATCGGAAAATGCACTCTCAAAACTGCCGTCCATTGTCTTTGGCAATTGCGTGGTAGGGGGGGTGAGCCCGAAATGTGTTTCGCCCGGAGCGGCTTCCTGCGATGCGTTGCCGTTGGTCATCACCACTATCATCGGCTTAGCCTTGCCCTGAGCTATCAGGTTGTCTAATATCTGCGTGGCACGGCCAAGCTCCGACCAGGCATTTTCGTCGCCTCCCATTCCGTGGAGCAGGTAGAGTACGGGGTAGCGCTTGCCGCTCGTCTCGTAGCCGGCAGGCGTATAGACAGTCATGCGGCGTTTCATTCCGAGCTTAGGACTGTCATACCATATCTTCGAGACGGTTCCGTGGGGGACGTCGCACACTTTATACAGGTCGGCTCGGTCGCCACCTATTATAAATATATTGGTGAGAGTGGAGATGTCGCGCGTCAGATAAACGTTGCTCGGGTCATTGGTCCGTAGTCCGTCAACGATGAACGAGTAGCCGTATAGTTCCGGTTTCAGCGGTTCCGTGGTGGTATATTCCCATACGCCATCCTTCGTTTCCGTCAGATCGGCAGTCCCCGGAATGTTCATTTTGCCGTATTCTGTCGTGATTTCCTGTGTCGGCAGAAAGTCGCCAGTAACCTGAACCTTCACTGCTTTTGGTGCTTTTAGTCGGAAGGTTACGGTGTTGTCGTTATTCACTTGTGGAGATACTGTCGGTTGTGTTCCCCACAATGCCTGCTGTGCGAATATGGCTGAATATGCCATAAGCATGAGAATGAATGTTGAAAGTCTTTTCATTTGTTGTCAAATTTAGGTGTTTAATTATTTAATGTTTATGCTTTTAAAGTTTATTTCTTAGAACGGCAGACCAATAGCAAGGTGCAAAGTCTGTGCATCGTTGAAGTGGCCGATGTTGTAGAAGCCGCTTCTTCCGGTCTCGTAAGGCACGTGCAGACCGATACCCCAGTCAAGACGGATGATGAAGAACGACAAATCATAACGTAGTCCGACGCCCGTTCCGACGGCAAGCTCCTTGAACATATTGCCGAATTTGAACTTAGCTCCGGGACGGTTGTCGTCTTCTTTCATCGCCCAGACATTGCCGGCGTCGATGAAAATGGCACCGTACATCTTGCCGAAAAGGCGCGGACGGTATTCTATGTTGGCGAGGAACTTGATGTCGCCGGTCTGTTCTACATACGACGACAGGTTGTCGGCAGGCCTATACTTGCCTGGTCCGATGCTCCGCACGTTGAAAGCGCGTATTGTGTTGGCTCCTCCGGCGTAGAATTGCTCAGTATATGGCGCGACAACGGAGTTTCCATACGACCAGATCACGCCGCCGTTGACGTGGGCCGCGATAGAGGAGTGTTCGGTGAGCCGCCATGTCTTGGTGAAGTTTGTTTCAAGTTTGAGGAATTGAGCGAACGGATTCTTGAACAGTTCCTTGTTCTTTTCGCTCCAGTCTTTGCCGAATGCGGCGTAGCCCGCGGCGAGAATGTTGGATGCCTCGCTTACGGTGGTCCACCAACTGATAGGACTTCGGTATGACTCGGGGCTGTGATAAGAGTGGGAGAACGACATCTTAGGGATGAACTGGTCGGCCATTGATACTTTCAGATACGGGTGCTGCTCTTGCAGGCGCATGAAAGAGTCAGTCTTCTGGTTCATGTATTCGTATGCAAGACTGAGCGGGGTGAACTCAAAAGAGGTCTGTGCTGTCTTGCGCCAGTTATAGCGTATTTCTCCCGAAACGATGTGCCGTTTGAAATACGTGGCGCGGTTTATCGTGTTCATCGCAGCTTTTACGACGGTAGATGGTGTGTCGTAGTAGCGCGTGCGGCGTCGGCGTTGGTTGCGTTGTCCGTTGCTCGGTGTCGTTGTGCGCTTCTTCTTGAATAACGACGAGAACGGATTAAGTATTCGCGGATAGTGTATGGACGCCTCGCCTCCATACTCGTAAGAGTTGATGCCGCTGCTTGTGCCTTCCGAACTGTGTCCTGTTTGCCACTCATACGAGCCGTGCAGGTTGATGTCGAGCAGCTCTCCGCCTCTGAAAGCGTTGCGGCGGGTGAGACCGACCACTACTTCCGGACCGTATTTGCCGCTCGTCTTGCCTTTGCCATATGCTTCGACGTAGAAGTCGTAGGGCTTGTCGAAGACGCAATTCAGGTTCATGTCGAGGATATTGCAGGCGGCAGTGGTGTCGCGAGGAGTGAAGGTGAACGTGGTGGTGGTGAATAGTCCGGTGCTGTTGAGCAGCTTTTGCGACTCTTCGTGCTTCTCCCTGCTGTATAGCTGCTTGGCGCGTAGCTTCAGGTTGTTGCGAAGTACACGCATACGCACGGGCATCCGCTTGCCGTTATAGTTCACGGTGAAGTTTCTCGTGTGGCGTGTGCTGTCGAGTTTCTCGTTGAATGTCTTGCGAAAGTTAACTACCACGTTGCCTATATACCACTCGTGTGTGGCTTTTATGTCGTCCTGCTCAAGCATTTGCAGGCGTAGCTGTACTTTCCCGGGAACGGAAACGGTGTCTGCGAGATATGATGCGTTGTTCTTGTCGTAGTAATAATATCCGTTATCGCGGAACAGATCGGCTATGCGCAGACGCTCGTTTTCGAGTTCGGATATATCGAACGGGTCACCTTTCTTTATATAGGTGTCGCTGATGTTGGCATTCATCACGCTGTCGGTAGCGGCCGGGAAGTTGATATAACTGATGCTGTCGACGGTCCACAAGTGTCCCAAATCAACTTTATAGGCTAACTTGCTTTTCTTAGGATTGCTTTGTGGTAGTGTCTCAAAGTTTATCTTGCCGTTGAAATAGCCGCGTTTCCGGAGCATATTCTCGCCCACGGAGACGCGCAGCTCGGGGTTGACATGACTCATAAGCACCGGTTTTGTGCCGAAAGCCCTTGTTATCCAGCGGCTGAAGGCGGTGCTGTCGTTGCTGAACGCGTTCCATATCCATAAGCCGATGGGGAAGGGGGAACGGTATGTTGAGCTGCCGAAGAGAGCCGCGTTTGGCTTTGTCGCAAGCACGTATTCGAGTTCTTCCTGCGTAGTAATGAAGTGATCGTTCTTCTCGTAGTTCTCGTATTTGGTCGATTTCATGCCCGTGTATAACTGTTCGCCGTCGGGAATGGCACTCGTTGTGGAGCACGACGTGATGACAACTGCGCTTATCAGCAGTATAGCTATTATTGATATGTGTTTATTTCTTCTCATTTATGAAAGTTACGAGTGTGTCTTTTTTCTGTTCATTTGCCGGAGGTGCCGGTGCTTTCTTCTTGAATCGGAAGATGTCGCTCAGCTTTTCCAGTTTGCGTTTCCACATAAAACCTGCGCCAAACTGACTGATATTGCCTTCTAACCAGTCGTATGCCTCGCGCTCATAGAAGAGCTTCAGATACTGAGTCTCGTTCTTGTTGAGGCGGTATTCCATCGAGAAGTTGTCGAAGAACGCTCCGTTATCGCCTGCCGCCTCGCTTCCAGTCGACACGCGGCCGCCCATCATGATGCGCAAACGGTTGTTGAGAAGCTGCTTAGAGAACTTGAATGTGTAGTCGGTGTGCAACGCTCCGGCCGCATCGGTGGATGTCTCGAGGTTTGCGGAGAGGTCAAGTCCCATCGAACGCAGTGCGCTTCCGGTGATATTATTTATCTCGCTTTGCATGAACGAAGCCAATGCGCCGCTCATTGCGGAGTTTGTCGTGCCTCCGCCTTCGCCCAGATACATTCCCGAAGCAAGCATGGAAACAGCGAGTTTGCCACGCTCTTCCTTGCTTTTCATGTTCAGTTCGTTCTGCATCTGCATATCTTCCGGTGTGTTGATGATGAACTCTATCCACGGCTTTGACATTGTTTGTGTGATGCTTACGCCACATTCAAAGTCGACAATCTTGCCGGATGACGAGCCGTCGGCCACGTTTGCCTTTAGGTTTTCTGTAGCTGTGATGTTCAACGTCGGATTATACGGGTCGCCGAGGAACTCGATGTAGCTTCCGTCCTTGATGTTGAAGGTGTGCAGCGGAATGACCGGTAGCGAGTATTTCATTTCTCCCGAGCTGAGGGTGTAGCGTCCGAAGAGTTGGAAATCGCTTGCCGAGTTGAAGAGCATACGCAGGTTGCCACCGCCGATGAGGTCGATATAGTTGGAATGGTCAGCGTTCAGCGCGCAAACAATGTGCGCCTGCTCGTCTATTTCAATGCCCATGGCCATCGTAAATCCGCCCATGTCGGGTCGCACTTTGACCGTTTCGGGTATCGTATCGCTGAAGTTCGTGAACTTGATGAGGTCGTCCATCTGGCTGTCTGTTGTGAGAGCCGATTCCCGCAGCATATATGTCATGTCTGTTCCGCCGAGAATGTCGAGCTTGCCGAGCATGGTAAGGCGGTTGAGCGGGCCTTTCATCGTGCCGAGATAGTTTACGTATGCCTTGCCGTAGACTTCGGAACGCGCTGTTTCTTTAGCATCAATGAGCAAGAAATTTTCGGCTTTCATGCGCACATCGAGGTTCATATTCTCCATATCAGAGAAGTCGAGCGCGCCCTGGATGTTCAACGGGCTGTCGTTGTTGGCATACATCTCGAAGTTCTCGAACAACAGTTTGCTGTTCTGTATGCGCACAGGGTCGTTGGCGAACCGCATTCTTACACCGTAAGGAGTGCTGTATAGGTAGCATGAATCAAGGTAGACCTCGCCGTTTATGTCGAGTTTGCCGAGCGGTCCGTTCACTGTCAGTTCGCCGTCACCGACTCCATCAAGTCCGACAATCTGGTCGGGGATGAATCCGTTGATGTAGTTTAGCGGGAAACGGGCGAGTGTGAACTTCGCATCGAGGTTGCCGTCGTCCTTTGAATCGTATGTACCGTTGAGCGTACCGATTTCTATATTGTCCCTTGTTATGATGGCATCGACGTAGTGAGTACCGTCCGCAAGAGGCATATATACGAGCTGACTGCCGACATCGCCCATCGGATTGCCCTCGTAGACGAGCTTGCTTACGGTAAGGTCGCTTGAAACGGTCAGGTCTTCTGGTGTCTGCACCACGTGGAAGTCGCCGTCGAGGACTCCCGAAACACACGGCATATATGGCAGAACGGAGAATACTTTCTCAAGCTCGAAGCGGTGCATGGACAGCGTTATGTTCTGCAATGCGGTCATGTCGCTGTCGTCTGTGTAGATGTAAGCACCCGCACCGTCGTCTGAGTGCAGCCTCATGTTTGCCGAGACACGGTGGTCTTTACCCATGAAAATATAGTTGCTGTCGTTTACGTGGAACTCTTTGTAACCGATAATATTCGTTGCCGATGCAAGATTTAGGTACACTCCACGCTCTGTAACATTAGCAAGAAGTCCGACATCGAGGCCGGTTTTATTGTTTGCATCGACAATCTTAGCGTTTGTGCGCAATCCCTTTTCGTGCAAATAGCCATTCAGCAGCCCCTTAAAAGGATATGCGTTGTTGCGGTTATTGAGTATGCGCACATCGTAGTTGAGGCGACCTGTGTCTGATTCGAGAGCCAGATAAACCGAATCGAGGGTAACGCTGTCTTTTAACAGGGACATCGATGAAATGTAACCCTTGCCATTCAGCCCGATGGAAGGGGATGACGTAAATTCGAGATTTGCTCCGTTGAATGTATATCCGTAGTGTTTTAGCAGAGTTGTTAGCAAATTGTTGTCTCCGCTGAGTAGTGCGATGTGGGCGTCCGGAAGCTGTTTCCGCAACTCACTCAGCACTAAATGCTTGTTGTCAAGCTGCTTTCCGATGTTCTTGGATAGGGCTTGGATTTGCCTGCCCATCTTCTCATAGCCGTCTTTTGCATTGAAATCGAGGTAGAAATCGCCACTGTTAATCTTTGCGTATGTCGTGTCGCGGCGCGTAAGAATATCGAGTGCCATATCGTGTGCCTCGTATTTGCGCTTGTTGTCGTCCAAAGTTACGTCGCCGATAAGGCCCCGCACGGCGTAGGAACTTCGTAAATCAGACTTGATATCGACATCAGCGCATACGGATAAAGCCAAAGGGGTATCGAAAGCTCCAAGCTGATAGAGGTCGGCGCGGTCTATTCTGCCGTTGAAGTTGGCAGCAAGCACGCCTCGCTGCATTGTGCCGTGAACGTCAAAGTCTCCGTCTACGAGTGGAATCTCATCGTTCTTTCCACGTAACTCACGTACGGAAAGCTCGCCAATATGCCCGTTTACATAATGATAATTGCTAAGGTTGGATTTTATATGCAGGTCGGCATCTGTGGAAACAAGATATTTCTTGTCTGCAATACCGAGTGTTTTGAGGTCGGCATTGGTTACGTTTCCTTTGAAAGTAACGTCTATATTATTGCGTTTGAACGTTCCTCCAACGGTAAAGTGGCCTCCGAACATATTACTCCGGCTATCCACTTTCGCATAAATCTTACCGTTCCGCAGGTTTACATTACTGCGTATGCCGCCAAGTTGGTAGCGGTCGTACTTGAAATCGCGAATGTCGGCGGTGAGAGTGAGGCCGGTTTGTGGCGAAAGGAAGTCGGTTCCTTTGCCGTGCATGGCTATTTCGCCGGTGAAAGGCGACAGTCCCATATTTGGCAGGAAGTGCTGTAAAGGCAGTCGTGAGGCCTTCGCCTTGACGTCATAGGCCATTGTCTTAGTGTCGATTGTGCCGATGAGACGCAGCGTTCCGCCACCTTCATCCGCATTAAGGTTTGCCGTGTATGCCGAACGGTTGGCTTTTATCCTTCCGTCAATATCTATTCCTTGAGGCAGACGGATGGTCTTACGCACATCATCTGGCAGCATTGCCGTTACAAATGCCAAGTTTCCGGTATGCCCTTTCAGCTTCACGTCCATGCGCATACGCTCCATGTCGGTTGGATTGGCCATCCAGCCGTTTGCAAAGAGGCGTAATGAGGTCGGGATATTAAGATTAAGATTCTTGAAAGTGATGTATTTGAGGTTGCCTTCGGCCTTCCCCTTTATCTCAATCGGATAACGGGGAAAGTTCTTTGCCAAAGAAGTCGGTAAGCCGGGGGCAAACTTTGTTATGTCTTGGAAGCCTATCGCACCGTCAATCTGAGCATATAGATTACCCGGATTGGTGTCGCTAAAGGCGTTCATATCCATACGGAAGTCTGCCGATAGTGTCGTATATGGAGTTTTTAATGTAATGTCTGGCAGGGAAATTCGTTTGGAATCCATTGAGAAATGCCCTTTGAAACTGTCGATTTGAAGCCCGCTCTTCTCTTTACATTGCATAGCGCGCACATACATATTAATATTTGGGGAGTCAAAAACGAAGGAATCAACTCCGAGAAATATGTCCGTCATGGCTATATGGCTCGCATCGAAGCCTTTGGAATGAGCCACATAGTTCATGTCGTAGTTCAGTTCACCGCCGTGCCAGTCGAGAGTTCCTACTTTATATATGCCGTCTTTCAGTCCGAGGTAGGCCGATTTCGCCACGGCCTTGTCCATATTGGTGTGTATCGACATAGTGTCGCCGGGCAGATGTAGGGTGAAATCGGTAGCGGAGAAGTCTATTTTATCGATGCTTATCTTCCAGTCTGCCTTGCTTTCGGTAGTGTCCGGCGGTACGGTGTCGCTCAGCGCAATGTCTATTTGAGCCTGTTCAATCTTCGCCGTGTTCACTCTTACGCTCTCTTTGCTTATGTCTATGCCGTGACTTTGCAGATAAAGTCGCCCTAAACGGCCTTTAATGCGTGCCGACGGGATGAAGTTTGTCGTGTTAACCTTTGTGTCTGTAAATTCAAGGGCATCTATTTCGACTTTGCTTTTCAGCAGAGGCATGGCCTGTATGTCAACAATCAGTTTGCGGACGTCGGCAACCGTGTCTTTCACTTGTGGCAAAGAGTCATTAGGCTGTATCATCTTGAAGCCCTCAATCTTCAGATCGAGAGGGAAGGCGAGGTGTACGTTGTCGACCGAGATGTCCATTCCCGTCTTGTCAGAGGCGTATGATGCCACTTGCTTGACGGCCCAATTCTGTACGGGTGGTATATAAAGAAGAATTGCCAACAGCAGAAAAAGTACTATCGGCGTTAGTAATAAGATGGCAAACCGGTTTATTATTTTTCTTCTCATAGCCCGTCTGTTATGGCCTTCCATAGATTATCATTGGGGAGGGGAGCGATTACGGAAATTTCCTGTTTGGAAACCGGATGGACAAACTCCACTTTCCGTGCTAAGAGCGATATGCTTCCGTCCGGATTTGAGCGGCGCGCACCGTATTTCAAGTCTCCTTTTATCGGACAACCGATGTTTGCCAGTTGGCATCTTATCTGATGATGCCTGCCTGTTTTCAGGTTGACCTCAACTAAGGTGTATCTGTCCGACGTGCCGATAATGCGGTAATCCAGCACCGCTTTCTTCGCTCCGTTGCCTTCAGAGTGTCGCACATAACTCTTGTTTTGCTTCTCGTTGCGCACCAGCCAGTCGGTCAGGGTGTCCTCATCTTTTGGCGGACGGTTCTGTACGATGGCCCAATAAGTTTTGTGTACATCGCCGGAACGAAACATTTCGTTTAGTCTGCCAAGAGCTTTGGATGTTTTTGCAAAGACAACCACGCCCGAAACGGGACGGTCGAGGCGATGCACCACACCGAGAAACACATTCCCCGGTTTGCAATGAAGCTCCTTGATGTATTTCTTAACCGTTTCCGACAGAGGCACATCGCCAGTCTTATCTCCCTGAACAATCTCTCCGCTCTGCTTGGAAACGATAATTATATGATTGTCTTCGTAAAGTGGAATCATGATAAAAACAAAAAAGTGAAGTATAAAAGCCGCGGTCAGACGATGTCTTCAGTGGTCTTTTATGCTTCACTTGTATTATTTCGGATATTACATATTCATACCGCCATCAACCTGAATCACCTGTCCGCTGATATAGCTTGACATATCTGAAGCCAAGAATGTAGCGACATTGGCGATATCCTCTACGTTACCGCCACGGCGGAGAGGTATCTTGTTGATCCATTCCTTGCGGATGTCGTCCGGCAGAGCCTGAGTCATTGCTGTGTCGATGAAGCCCGGAGCTATTGCGTTGGCACGGATACCCTTCGGTCCCATCTCCTGTCCGATACTCTTTGCGAGAGCGATGAGTCCTGCTTTTGAAGCTGCGTAGTTTGCCTGACCTGCATTACCGTGAACACCGACAACAGATGCCATATTGATGATAGAACCGCCGCGCTGGCGCATCATTACCGGAACGCAAGCGTGGATGAAGTTGAATGCTGACTTCAAGTTGACTGCGATGACAGCGTCCCACTGTGCCTCGGTCATACGGAGCATGAGTCCGTCCTTCGTGATACCAGCGTTGTTAACGAGGATATCAACAGAGCCAAACTCTTCCTTCACCTGTTTTACAACCTCTTCTGTCTGTGCAAAGTCGGCAGCGTTGCTTGCATAACCCTTTGCCTTTACGCCTTTAGCCATGATTTCGCTCTCAGTAGCCTTGCCGTTCTCATCGATAACAAGGTCTGTGAATGCGATGTTTGCCCCTTCTTCTGCAAATTTCAGTGCGATAGCTTTACCGATACCGCGTGCTGCACCTGTAATCAGTGCAGTCTTACCTGTTAATAATCCCATTTTCTTTGTATGTTTTTTATATTACTATTTCTTATTCTTTGTCAAATGCGAATATCTTATACATAACGCATTTTTCACCTATTTATTATATATAATGTATTCTCTTATTTCATTCCACCCTTGCCCAAAGCTCCGTAAACGACTTTCGCAACCAGCGGACGCGAAGATTCCTCGGTGAGTCCGTGGCCGAGTCGCCCGTAAATAAACGGCACTTCAAGTCCCTTGATACAATAGTGAGTGATGTCTGCTACAAGGTCTACGTCCTCAATATCAAACTCTCCCTCGGCTTTTCCTTCGGAATAGACCTTGCGGAACAGTTCCAACTCATCCTCGTCGAAGTTCTTGCGCGTCTTCTCCACCATCCAAATGTTGCGGAAGAACTCCGCTCTCAGGTTGCCGTTACGCATCACGGTCTCCTTAATCATGCTCAGGTGGGTATATATAAGTTCGATAATCTTGTCTTGCGGGCTGATGTTTTTGGCCGCTACCTCGTCCAACTTGTCGGATAAACGTTCTAATTCTGACTCGATAACAGCGTAATATACATCTTCCTTACTTTTAAAATATGTGTATAAAGTACGTCTGCCTCTTCCTGATGCAACAGCGATATCGTTCATTGTTGTATTGGCGATGCCTTTTTTTGCAAATAGCAATCTGGCAACGTCAACGAGATTTTGTCTTGTTTTTGATATTGACATATTCTTAATTCCCTCGCATTTATGTATTGCACATTAGAAGTATTATGTGCAAAAGTATAGTTTTTCTTCTATATATACAAATATTTTAATACAAATTACACATTAAATCCGTTTCCGTATGGCTTTATTTATAGTTTCTTATGGGATGGATCCGGCAGATATATATGGGTGTAGTACTCGGGTGATTTGGGTGTAGTACTCGAGTATTTTGGGTGTAGTACTCGAGTATTTTGGGTGTGGTACTCGAGTATTTCGGGCTTGGTACTCGAGTATTTCGGGCTTAGTACTGCACAGCTTAGTCCGTTTAAGACTCGTATTATGGCCTTAATTAAAAGAGAAAATAAAAATAATGGCATTATTATTTGGTGGTTTCGCGGAAAAGTAGTACCTTTGCACACGCAAATCCGATAAGGGTTAGATTAATATCGCGGAGTGGAGCAGTTGGTAGCTCGCCAGGCTCATAACCTGGAGGTCGCACGTTCGAGTCCTGCCTCCGCAACTACGAAAGACGTAATGTAGACAATACATTACGTCTTTTTTTTGTTTATGCCACTTATAACCAAAGGTATAAAGGTTCACCAGTATACCAAAAGTTGCAGGATGTTTTCGAGGACGAATGACAACCATACCGATGTTGTATTTCGGATTATCAGCAGGGAAACAACCTACAAACGTAAATTCATCAGAACTTCTTTTCTCTGAGCATAGGCTCCTATGTTACAGAGTATTAGCATGAATAGTAATAATGTTCTAACTGTTTGTTTTATTGTTTTCATTCCGTCTCTACATCTTTAGGTTGTACAATCAGTTCCAATCGCTTGATATCGTCTTCTGTCAGTTGGATGTTACCTCCATTTCTGTAATAGTCGAGCACTCTTTCAGCACCATGGCGTCCCAATACTGCATGTTCTTCTGCTTTCATATAATATTCCACAGCAAGTTGCTTGTTTGATTTGCCATTCTCATCAGGCTCATAATAGAGGTCGCCAAGAATCAGATTGGCGAGAGGTACACGATGAGCAATTATGGCAAGTTTTGTTGCATCTGCTCTCAGTCTGCCTTTCCAGTCAGGTATGGTAATCAGCAGTACAGCCAAGGAACAACCTTGATCTGCTGCCTCTTTAATCATAGTTATCCCCGATATTGTGTCGCCTTGGTCAACAGTAATCATTCCGAGGAGTGTCTTTGCTTCAGGACTGTCGCTCGCACGTAGTACATGCTCTATGCTGTCTGAATCCTCTTGAATATACGACTTATAGCCATCCATTAGGAGAAATAATGTTTTGTAATCATTACCATCTGGCAAGCCGTAGATATAGTCATCTATGCGATTGATTGCTCCACGCCCCTCTGCCATGTGAGCCATAGTAATCATACCAAAGAAATCCTTCTTCACACCAATACCATCTCGATAACAATCTGCCAGTTTCAGATATGCCGAACCATCGCCCCAGCGAGCTTGATAGAGCAATGACATGATTGTATCTTGGGGAGCATCAGTCATGCTCTTATGCTCTGCCAACTTTGTTGAAGAAGCCGTTTCTTCAATTATCTGTTGTTCAGAGCAACTTGCAAAGAACAACAGCATCATCATATATATGCACCAATTCTTCATCATAATATTCTGTTTTGTTTTACTCAACATTGCATTAACTTTGAGGAAACCAATATTGCAACAAAATTTTTCATTGCCCAGATGTATCAATATTCTTTCTTATGATAGAGTTTTGTGGTTGAACACCCATTTGCAGCACAATTAACGCACTCTGTCTGACCTGGTTTATGCTCGTAAATCTGGCAACCGCACCCACTATTACAGCTTCCATAATAGAAAGACCGGCCTCTAAAGGAGACATCTGAGTTTGAACGTGTCTCTACATAATCAGCCACAATCTCTCCTGTTCCACCACATTTGTTACAAGTATATCCTGCATAAACGCCATATCCGCTACATAGCGTACATTGGAACGTTTTCTGGCTTTCCTCCTCATAAACATCCTCACTTGCGTACGAATTCGCTGTAGAAGGCTTTGAGTCACAACTAACAATTGTAGCAGCGATCATAATACTGAACAATACGACAAAAATGCTTGCTAACGATTTCATTTCTCAATACCCTAATCCGTGTCGGGCACAACTTCTAAGTTTGTTATTTGTTTGTTTATGCGATATAGAGTATAGAAGTAACCTCAATCTATCACTTCATTGGCTTGACATCATCGAAAGTCATCTCTTTCTCTATCAAGAAATTCTTTGGTCAGTTTTACCAGTCTTTTGTTTGCAAGACACAGATGTTCCTGCAAGTTCTTCTTGACATCATTGTTGTCTATCTTTCCTCTCTTGTAGTTCTTGATGAGCAGAATGACATTTTCGAGTTTGCTTCTTAGCAACCATTTAAACAGCTCACCTTGCTCACGAGGCAGATCGGAATACCACTCGTCGATGCCGTCACGATGTGCCCGATAGGTGGTTAGCGTGTACATATAGTCATCATAAATGAGTTTAGTTGTCTCTTTGTCATAACACAGATCCGCCAGTTGCTTGTATGCTTCTATCAGCCGATAGTCAACAGGCATGACAGAACGCCAGGCAGCCATATTCATATCGGCTTGGGTACCACAGCCGTATGTTCCCATGACTCCATCAATCACCTGAAATAGTTTTTCGTAACTGTTAGGTTCTTGCCATTCGCTACCTGTTTTTTCATAGAAGTGCTTCATCTGTAGTCGTGCTACCTCATGCCAGACAAAGGATGCGCTTGCTTCATCCATACCCGAATTGACCATACTTGCGTATGAATCGAACAGGGCAATAACAATAGAAATGGTGTCTTTGTAGTCTTTTACAATCCACTTGTTATACTCTTTATTGTCCATGCCCAAGTCTTCCAAACCGTAGCTGCCAGTTTTGCTATACGCTGTATCAGCGATGGATAGCAAGGAGTCAACCGTATGTTCTGAACAAGTAACGTATGCCATCACTTTTTTCTTGTCAACATCCAGATGTTTCAAGACAAATGGAATGCAGTCTTTAGCAACCATCACAGTATCGAATTCCTGATTATCCAATCCGCCTTTGTTTCCTTTACAGGAAACTGCGGAAAGGACAAACAGAAACAATACCGTCATTTTAAATATTGTAGTAGTTTTCATGTTGTTCATTTTTGTTATTCAATATCTATTCTTGCCACCTCATCCACATTCTTTATCCTACGGATATTGTCAATGGCTTGCTTTAGTTCGTTGGAAGAATGCACCTCAAAATCCACCGTGGTTTCCACAATGCGGTCTTGGGTTACTGTATGGAGTTTCGAAATGGATAGGTTCTGTTGCTCTGTAATGCAAGCCACCACGTCACTGAGCAGATGATGGCGGTCGATACCACGGATGCAAACACGAACGGGGAACAGGAATTGTTCGTTCTCCTTGAAATCCACAGCTACAATGGTATCGCCCTGCTTGGATGCCTGACGGATAGCGGTGAGGCAGTTGCGCTTGTGGAGCGTAATCTGTCCCTCTGTATTCTTGAAACCGATGACTTCGTCTCCCGGCAACGGATGGCAACAGGTACAACGCTTATACTCCATCTTTGGACGATCGGTGAAGAAACTGCCCAAACTACGCTTTGCCTTATAGGTAAGCACATGATTCTGCCAGTCTGCTTCTGGTACAGCATCCTCTGCAGTACCTATCTCTACACAATCGCCACGATGGAGCACCGTCTTGACAGAGGACAGCTTACCATTGATACGTGCATACACGGCATGAAGTCCAACTTCGGTATGAATTTCGAAGGCAAAATCGAGTGCAGTGGCATACTTGGGCAGTACGATACATTTGCCTTTGGGTGTGAAAGCCATAATGTTATCATGGTAGAACGATGCCGTCACACCATCCATATAGTCCATCTCGTTGGTGTGGTAGGCTATATCCTTGAGCACAGCCCTGAACTTTTCCAACCATGCCTTCAGGTTTTCCTCCGTGCGTTCAGCAGTACAGCCAAGGCGGTTGTTGCGTATCATACGTTCAGACGAGATATGCACTTCCTCCCATTGTCCCTTTGGATTGAGAAACTTCACATGGAAACTCTGGTAGCCGTTCTCCTTCGGGGCATTGATATAATTGACCACAGAACAAGGACGCTCCTTGAAACAGTCGGACAATACGGCATAGATATGCAAGCTCTGCTTCTTTTCCTCCTGTAGGCCGTCAGCCTTGTAGATGATACGCAGGTAATGCTTGCTGTCGATATGTTCGAAATCACAACATTTGGACTGCATCTTGCGCCAGATACTGTAAGGTGAGCGCATACGGAGCTCGATGCGTGCGTCAATGCCGTTAGCTTCAAGTATCTCCTTAGTCTTGGCGATAAAGACATCCACATCTGGCTTCTCCGACAGCTGAAGTTCAGCCAACTGTTTCTCTATTTGTTCATACTCACGTGGACAGCGATAGCGGAACGACAGATTTTCAAGTTCTGTCTTTACGTTATACAAACCAAGGCGATTGGCAAGAGGGGCATAGAAATAATCTGTCTCCGAGGCAATCTTCATCTGCTTGTCAGGGCGCATACTGCTGAGCGTGCGCATGTTATGAAGTCGGTCTGCCAATTTCACCAGGATGGCACGCACATCAAACTGTACAGACGATAGCATTTGGCGGAAGTTATCCACCTGCTTCGACTGGTCATACTGAGCTTTTTTCTGCTTCGTCACGACACCGACAAGAAATGCCACATCATCCCCGAAACGTTCACGGATCTCATCTATACTGTAAGGACAATCCTCTACAACATCATGTTGAAAAGCTGCCATAACTGGGTTTGCTCCCAGCTCCAGCTCTTCTGCCACAATGCGTGCCACGGCAACAGGGTGACTGATATAGGGTTCACCCGACTTGCGCAGTTGGTCTTTGTGGGCATAAGCGGCAAAGTTGTATGCTTCATGCAGCAAGTTCATCTGCTTCTCGTCCACTCGTTGAGCCATCAATGTGAAGATAGCGTCCACATCGGTTTGTATCTTCTTTTCATACTTCTCATTCATAGTCTTTTCATTTTTATCGTTCATTATAAGAGAGTGGAAGAGTTGTTGATATTATATCAACTTTCTTCAGAAAACATGAGATTTCATGTTGCAGGAGTACCGACCCATGCTATTCTGCTTCCCAATGCGGCTATAGTCCACAATGAACAGATAGCCAAATCAATTCCTAATAGTGTCTTTCTCATCTTGTCTCTCTTTTATTCTATTTCTATCAATATAGCCGTATAGTTGTCATCACCTTGTTTTTGACAGAGAAAATCAAATACATCGAGTATACCTTCTAAGGGGTTGTCGTCCAACATCCTTGCTTGCAGGATGTCGGGTGCCATGCTCTTGTACAAGCCATCAGAACAGAGTAATATCCTATCTCCTTCCTGAATGGTGAACTGCCTGACATCGGGAACAGCGACTTCCGGGCGATAGGTGAAGAAACAGCGTGACACCACTTCCCATCCGAAATCGATACGCACATGGTCTTCGGTCTGGTAAAGCAATCCCTCACCTTGCCTTTGCAGGTAGCAACGGCTATCGCCCACATGGGCTATTGTCGCCTTGTCACCTTCAATGCTGGCCATGATCATCGTAGTACCCATCTCTGCATGGCTGAGGTCATAGGATTTCTGGTTGATGGCATTACAAGCCTTTTTACAAGCCATAACAACTTTTTTGTCACTGTCTGGAGTGTCTGTATTATCCTGCCAGTATTTTGAAATAGCATTGCAGACAGCCTCACTTGCCACCTCGCCAAAGGAATGACCTCCCATGCCGTCACATACTATGCCCATGAAGCGATTATGCTCTGGCATTTTCAGGACGTTAAAGCAATCTTCATTATTGCTTCGTCGGCCTGTCTTGCTGATTGTCGCATATTTGATTTTCATTGTCTTCACATAAATGGTTCCATGCATAGCAACCATATTTCCCTAATACTGTCTTGCGTTTTTTGAAGCAACGATTTGCTTTCGCGTATCGTCTCCAATTCTTCTTCCGAACGTTTGGGTTGTTTGTCAGAATTACCACTATTGGCTGAAACCTTTTTTGGTAGCAGCCCTTTTATCATATCATAAATCCTACTCATAATATATATAGATTACTGTGTGTGACATGCTTTCTTCAGTAGCTTTATCAAATCCTTGTATACAGAGTCGCTGATTCGTCCATGGTCGCGAGCATCGTTGATGGCATCATACACCTTGTCTCCCGAATAAGAATCCAGTCCTCCCCACAAATTGTCTGTACATAGATTTGTTGTGTAGATATGATTGGTATTAAGCTGCGTTATCAATGCCGATTTTGCCAGATTACGTGCATCCACACCTGGTGCCGCACCAAACGAGATGTCATATCCGTGACTGGTATCGTGCAACCCATCGCCTGTTCCCAATGCGTTTCGCACAGCATCCTCTATATCATCAGGACTATATTGGGATAGATCAAGCGTAGAACCATCAAATCCATCAACAACACTCTCATGTCCACTTGTATCGTAATTGCTACCATCTCCATTAGAGAACAGGTCGCCTAATCTTTCAAAGAGTTCAAACATAGCGTATTCGTTTTTACAGTTTTACTTTTACTTACTTGTTCTTTTGATCTCTAAATGCCTTGCGGAATATCTCACCAAGCTCTTCCTTCGTAAGCTTTGATTTACCGAGATACTCGTTTCTGAAATATGCCTTTGCCGTTGAACCGATAGCCCAGGCAAATGCAGCAGATGTCGCAGCATCAAGGGCTGCACCAACGGCATAACCAAATCCAGTTGACTCCATAAGCATTGACAGTATCTTCGAACCGACATTCATTGAAAGAAACCACATGCCTGCACTGAGTACAAACTGCTTGACGAATTTCCAACCTTCATCTTTTGTCAACTGCACGCCATAGCACTTTCCTATTGCAACAGCACCTGCACCCATTGCAGAAGCCGTCAAAGCCCAATTCACATGAGCAGGAACTACAGCTGTTCCAACCACAGCAGCCATCATTGTCTTGATAGCCACATCTGCATCTTGATCGCATACATATACTGACTTTGCCATATCTTAGTACTCTTATTCGTGTCGAGCGCAACTTCTAATCGTTTTATAATAGTGATGTTGTAAAGCATCAAAACCTATCAAACAACAAAAAAAAAACGAGACTTGGTTTTCTTTATTCCCAAATCTCGCTTTTGCTGTAATAGCCTTATCAACGTCAGTCCCTTGAAATCTTGAAACCCAATTTTAAAATGAGTTTAATCGTTTCAACAGACGTATTGCGGTCGTATTCCTTTTCTTCTTCAGATAGTTCCTCATAAGGTACAAGGCACGGATGTTTCTTCTCAGCATCGTTGCGTTCCTCTCCATACGTCCAACCATCCTTCATACGACCTGCCGACCATACTTCATGCACGTTTTTGGCTATATCCTCTGCCAATGCATTAAGTTCATTGGGCAGAGCCACGTCCTTCGTATCGATAGGATGTGGTGTGTAATTGTTCTTGTTCATTGTTCACATTGTTTGGTTTACTGTACATATGGAGAAAGCAATAACAGAATGGATTTCTTTCACTCAAATTGAAATATATTTTTGCATATTCTGTACATATTTTTTCTGTTTTCCATATCCCTCTCTCCGAATTTCTCCCTTTTCAATCAACTCATTCTATCTTGCGGCAGCCGTACTACGCTTTAGGTTGAAATGCAGGGCAAACTCAGAACTTGTGAATGCTGAATGAGACTGTATAAAGACTTTCAGCCGTGGAAGCAAGTCGGTGGCTCAAGCTACAACGACGGCAGTATTGCGGGCGACGAGACGGAGGGATGGCTTACCAACAGCCTGCAGTAACGTGTGGCTTTGCTGGAAGTTGAAACCACCGCACATGGATACCCTGCGTGGTATTGGACATCTTGGGAGTTATGACGGTATCCACCCCGACCGACAGGCGGAGATTGCCTGATGAGGAAAGGCTTATTTTTAACGTCTAATTGGCGATTTACTCATTTTCATGTTCTTACTTTTCATTTGCTTGTTTGGTAATTTACATATAATTGAATCTAAAAGTTCTATGGTTTTCTTATGCTTTTTCAAAATTTCAGAAGCCAAAATTTTGGTACTATCGAGTTCTTGCACATCAGAAAATATCCTCCAATTAGACTGCTTATATTCACAAAGTTTTCTTATATCCGAAGACACATTATAACCCCTAAAGGCAGATACAATTATCATATTACGGCATATATTCTCCAAACAGTTATTATAAACTCCTGTCGGTCTATTTGCCAAAACGTTCAAAAGGCTATTGCAAACCAATTTTCTCAATCTCTCAAATTGTACATCTTCATTTAGATGAGAAGGAAATTTGACGGCTACATTCATTTTGTCTCTTTTAGATTGCCAATAATCTGGGGTCGTCATATTAAGATATATTTTGATTAAATCCATTGCCTCATTTAGACTCAACTTTGAACTATTCTCTCCATTTATGAATTTAGAGAGTTTTGAAACATCATCTAAGGCACTTGCAACTTCTTCGATTTTCGGAATAATAGAATCCGTGGAATATGTCACTTCAAATGTACGAGAATTAAACTTCAATTCTTGCATACACAAAGCATTAAACATATCATACCAAGCAAAAGCTCGTCTATCAAATACATCTTTACTGCAAATATTCATGTAATAGGGAAAACTAAAGGATTGAGATTTTCCGTTTATAGAAGTTCTTATATTGAAATTTGAAGCAGAATTGATTTCAATATTGACTTCAGGGGTAGAATGAAAGAAAGCAAATAATAATTGAGTATGCAACAAAAATATTCGAGGAATATCATGATGGCGACACCTTTCTTTTATTGAATTTAACAGCATACTCCTTACTATATTACACTGTAATTCTACTAAATCCTGATCTGTCATTATCTGCTCTATCCTACGTTCTTTTCTAATTGCCAAATCCTTTTGCGAAGAGAATTCTTTTATTACTTTCTCTAAACATCTATGCTGCGTTTTTTCCAATACAGACAAAGATGGAAGATTCTCCAAACCGTATTTTTCACCTTTAAGCAACCATTTGATATTAGCCGTCCTTATTTCAACAAATAGTTTGCTGCTATAATAATTTATAGAATCTTCTAATGTACTATTAGATGAAAGTTTTTTAGAGATTGTTCTATACAAACGTTCTTCTAATGTCGGAGGCAAAAGGATTTTTCCTGTAATTATCCCCAATGTATCGTTCTGTCTTGACCATATCAAACTATTATCTTCATTCGCTTTTAAATCGTTTTCAAAAGGATTTATTCTGCTTTTGACTATTATTTCACACATTCCTGGACTTGAAAATACTGAAGTATTTTTAATAATGATAGAATCATTATCTCCCCAATCCATACAACACGGAATGATTGTGTCGCCATTAGCAGAAAATACCCCATACAAGTTTTTCCCATCAAGATGTTCACAAGCCAAGACAGTTCTCCAACTGTTGACTCTCGCAACCTTTCCTACAGGAATTGCAAAAGGATTGTAACCCATATTTACAAAAAATGTTGTTATCGTAACAAGTACACATCCCAATGATAACAAAATTCGTTTACTTGTAGTCAACTTATAGAAATTGCTGTTAGAATCCGACAGCCATAAAGAATATACAAATGAAACGAAGAATATAATAAGCAAAAAGACAGACAGAAAAGCTCCATACCTTTGCCAATAAGCAATATGTAATACCGTCCAATGACTAAAAGCAAAAAATCCACATAATAACAGCAAAGCGAGAAACCCACCCAATAGGATGCAGGCTCCTTTTGATTTCCAATTTGTTTCAACATGAAAGAAGCCTCTTGCAAACATTGAATAAAAGAGCGGTAAAGTAAAAAGCCCCCAAAAAGAATCTTTTGGTTCGTTTATTCCTATCGTACAATCATAAACCGACAAATAGAACGCATAGATAGCGACTATAAGAAATGCTCCCCATACAGGCCAATAGGATTGTTTTCTCTCGGCGTCATCACTCCCATGCTTAATATGTTTCTTAGAAAATGAAAATCTATAAAAAGAGTAAGCCAAAAGGCTACTAATAGCAAATCCAGCATAACCTATAAAAGAAATATAACTACTCTCGAATTTTATATTTCTACTGAGGATATTCCATATTCCAAAAGAAATAGAGCTAAGTACAAAAGAAGATAATGTGATTTTTTTTGGCGTGTTATCACGTTTATATAGAATAGTAAGAATTGGTGTAAAAACAACCAAAAGTATCATTAACAGAGCGATACAATTTTTATCATTGACATTTGCGATAAGTGATTTCGGATGAAAAAATAAAATACTTAACGCTGTCAAGTTTTTACTTATGATATGCATAACAATTCCAAACACAAAGGATAGAATGCCAAATTGCATCCATTCTTTCTGCCGCTTGAATTTCTCTGCTAAGCGTTGCTGTCTTTCTTTTCGAGCAGTATCTATTGCTTTACATAGTCTATCGTGAGGGAATTCTATGACATTTACGGTTTTGCCATTGATTTCTTTAGTTCCAACTACTTTTATAAGTCCATTTTCTTTGTTGTACAATTTTTCTATCCATTCGGACAATGGGCTTACGATAGGATCTTCAGTGTCTCGCCGATTACGTTTTCCATTTTCACTGATGAGAGCATCTTCTATTTCTGCTATCAGCTTTTCATCTTTTGTGTAATCAAGCCCGACTTCCTTAAGTTTCTCTTTATAGAACACCAACAGCAATTGGTCTATAACGTTTTCTTGATTCTCTTTTAGGTTTTCAAGAATAGTTTTTCTTTCAATTTCCGAAAGTTCACTTAAAACCTGACATACAACAGACAGTATCAGTGCATATACGCTTGGCTGTTCCTTCTCATTTGTATTTGCATTTACAACGCTACATCCGTTAATAATATCATCTGCATAAGCACCCAGCATTCCAGCATTCAGATTTACCACTTCCATTGCTCCCTTACGAGTCAATGGTTTCAAACACATTCGGTTTTCCTGTAAAGCTGGGATAAAATGCTTCTGTATACACCAATAATCTAATTCTCCAAGATATTCTGTACGGAAAGAAAAAAGTACCTTAAAATGCTTTTGCGTAGGAATATGCAATCTTTTTACATCAATTGATTTTGTTAAAGAGTCAGGAACGTAATCTGTAGAAATTTCCTCCAACCAACCAAAGAAAGCATCAGTCCAAGCATAGTTTGCTTTTGTAAAAACCTCTTCGAATTGGTCAAATATAAAGAGAGGTGTAAACTCTGTACCATTTCTTCGTTTGAAACAGTAATTGCGAAGCTTCCACCACAAGTTTCCGCTCAAGACTTCTACCGCACCTTTTTCTATCTTTTCTTTTTCCAAATAAAATTTCGATTTCTCAGATAGTACATAAGATATTTCTTCATACGTATTCCTCCACTTGTTTTCTTCATCATTAATTCGTTTGTCAATAATGTCTGCTATTAAAGATTTGTCTTTAATTTCATTGTCATTCAATACTATATATATAGGATAATATTCTCTCCTGCGAAGTATTGGAAGTAGACCAGCCCTAATAAGTGATGATTTTCCCTCTCCAGAGGCTGCATAGTAAACAGTATAGTCGTTTCTGCTTATTCTGTCATACAAAGCCCAAGTTTCATCTTCTCGACCTACAAAATCGAATTGTTGTTCTTCCGCGTATGGAGTTATACCCAAATATTTTGATTTCATATTTCTAATTCTATTTTTTTACGATTTGAAAATGCTTTTCAGATTCTCTTTCAATGTTTCTTCATTGCATACCATATCATGAACATATCTGAACAAATCTTGTGTTTGCATCAAAGCATATTCTTCAAAATACGGAAGTTTTTCGAGCATACCACTACCCAAAGACTCGTTCATATGTTTTTTGTTATTGATGTCTGTATATGTCACCTTTGTTCCTTCTACAATTACAGGTATTATATTATTTTTCTCTGCATCTTTCCGTTTATTCAAAATGTGATGTCTGATTAATTCTATTTCACGATAAACACCAGTAGGTCCTATTGCTCCTGTCGTCTCGTCCCTATGATTCTTACCTTTAGCTTTCTTCAAATAGTTCTCGGTAATAACAAACAAGAACTTGTGTGAATGCTCTATTCCCAATTGTATAACATCCCAATAGTCATTACCGGCATTAATACGACCAGTGCCTCGCTTGTCCATCCATACTTTTTGATTACACTCTTCTGTCAATATGTCATAAACTTTTTGGGAAAAATCAAAGTCTTCACCAGCATATGAAATAAAAACATCCCACTCGCCATTATTTGATGTTTCAATATTAGGCTGTTGAGAAATATATCTCTTGATTTTCTCTTCTTTTGCATTAAACTCTGCCGTCAACCTACTTAACACAGGGTCTTCTGTCGTTGTTCCAACTCTTAAAATGTCTGTTGCCTTTGATAAAGTTCGAAAATTGTAATTTTTCAAGAAATCACAAAAACTTTTATCATCACTATACTTATACCATACTCCGCCTTGTTTATTTGAGTCTTTTTCTGGATTCAAGCAGAATGGATACCATAAAAAACGAAATATCCAATTGGGCAAATTACTACATCCTATAGGCATCAATAACGGAAAACCTTTATTATCTGCCCCCTTATCTTTCATATACTTTACAAGTTGGCTCGCTCCAAATCCTCTTTCAATATCGGATTGATTCAAATAATGCAAAAAACGAAGAAGACTATCTTCTCCAAAAACAAACTCATTATTAGAATTTCCAAAAAGCTGATATATTGCAGGAAGTTCTAATACAGCCTCCGATTTAGATTCGCCTATTGTGACTTTTTGAGGGGCAAAACTACTTATAGAATAACACTTATCTCCACATTTTAGTCCTTCCTAAAATCCGCAAGAAGAGCCGGTAATGCCAGTTTTG
>ULVC01041235.1_pt1 | contig 28934 bp, 27 predicted proteins | sample 1958821 | NCBI WGS metagenome assembly ULVC01 (sample SAMEA4835769, study PRJEB28245) | human gut metagenome | biome: gut microbiome; material: fecal sample | place: Denmark | collected 2008 | reverse complement strand
TCCAGCGAGATGGTAATCGCCCATCCCGGATGATACATGCTCACATAAGGCTGGTCAATCCATGTACCAGCCAGATCCAGACGGGTAGGAATTCCTGCCTCCTGTGCCGAATTATCAGATACGTTCGATAACGCCTTCTTCAAGTCAGAAGAAGAACGTGCCTTCAAACCAGCATGAGGAGTGCGCTGGAGTTCGACATATTCGATGCCTCTTTCCCTACAAATCCTACGTTTCTCATCAGACCCACCTTCAGCGTTCACCACAAACACGTCCGGTTTCACCTTATCAAGAGTTGGCAGGAAATCGATCACTCCACTTCCCTCATTGATATACGCATCCTTCACCGCCTTGATATTCTTGACCATGAATAGCCTTTCCTCCTGTGGGAACATAGGCTTGCGATGCTTATACTCCAGATAAGTAGCATCCGATCCGATACCCACATACAGGTCACCATACCGTGATGCCTGCTGGAAAAACTCCACATGACCGGAATGCAGCAGGTCATAGCAACCGCTCACAAAAACTTTTTTTGCCATTATTATTTTTTATTTACAATCGAAGTGCAAATAGTAACCTTGCACTCTTGCTCTGCATAAACAACGTAAGAGATACATCATAAATAACAACACTCTTTTCTAAATCCAAATATTTATGATATCTGATGCAAAGATAAATACTTAAAGTGTTAATACCTTCCGCTGTAATGGTAATATACAACAAATTAGCTACGCAGTAAGCACATACCTTAAAAATACTTATTTAGTATCATCAATTTTCTTCCAATATTTTAATAAGCGTTCTCGAATTTTCTTATCGTCAGAAATACTTTTAATGACATCCTTCTTAAAACCATTCTTATACAAATGAAAGATAACCATCAAGCATAAACGCTGACATTTGTCCCATTGTCTAACAAACTTGAATTTATACTCATAGACAAGGATTCTATTCCAGTCGCTATCAGGAAATGCACTATTACTCAATAACATATAAATCTCATCAAATGATTTTTTTAAGAAACATAAGCTATATGAACCCGATAGTTGAAAAGCTAGCATAAAAGTAAAGCTTAAAAAACCTGGTCTTTTACTATTGCTATTTATAAGACATTTCCAATAGGAATTAGGATATTCACGAACTTGCTTCCAAGAAGGATTAATATAAGATGTCAAAGCATCAAGCAAGAATTCATTCTTTACACCATCAGTTTGAACCGTCATCCAATCAAGGCAATCATTTGTTTTCAACAAACAGCCCTTCAATAGACTTTCATCTACGCACAATCTTTCTTCTTTATTTATGTAATCAAAAACTATATTGACAACAGAGTCTACATGCTTGAAGATTTCATTTGCCCAAGCACTTCCAATCTGTGCTTCATTACGCAAGACAGATAGTAACAGCATATCCCATTGCCTCAATCTTTGTGCAAGTTCAATTGGCAATGTATGGAAGTATTCACTGAAGTGTTTTGGACTTAACCACAACCAGCATTCTTTTGTTATATAAGAGTCATTTCCTATAATTAAATGTTTCAGCAGGTCCCATTTCATCTCAACAATAGCATTAATTTGCAGTGCATCTAAATACTCAAATGCATATAAGAGTATTTTCGATGGAGTCTTAGATATACTATCATGCGAAATTAGATTGGAAGACAAAATTAACAAATCTGAAGTATTTAAATGCGGAAGCCTTTGCTCTACATCGACATACTTCCAATTCCCTTCATCAATATTAAGCAAGGATATTTCCTTAAGACATTCAGAATCAGTACAGAAATAATCCGTAATTTTTTTACTAAGGAAATTGCTTTTAACAATTTTTCCTTCATCTCCCTTCGGAAAGGCACCAAAGATATAAGCCAGGACATCGCTATAAGGCGGAGTTTTTTTATTCTTATCTACAGCATAATCCAGCAATTTAAACAAATTGATAACACTCTCAAACTTAATAATGCTTTTTTCAATATCTTTATCAAATAGATGTATCAAATAAGAAGTATTATCATGCATCTTACATGCAACTTCATAAAGATATTGCAAACCTCTAGTAAAGTTATCCTCTTCAAGTTCACTTCTCCAATTACCACTTTCCAAAGTTTCGGTATTTCCACCCATGATAAACTGTAGCGAAAAACTTTTTTTATTTATTTTTCTTATAGTTTCAGAACCGCTACTAACAGAAGTTTCCAAAAGAATATTTAAAGGAAGATACTGCAATAGAGATAGCAATAATATCTGTAACTCATTTTGACTTCGACTAATTCCGAAAGAAGCGCCTCTAAATCCACCCAAAAACACAGAGAAGATAAACAGAAAAGCAATCTTGTCTATTTTAGAAAAAATAGAATCCCCATTATAGTTATAAACATCCTCGGTATCAATAATCAAGGCTTCCGTATACATCGCATATTGGTCTTTCACGGGTTTCCTAAAGAATTTCAATAAGTTTCTAATATCGAATTTTCCAGTGAAACACTTAATTGGTACCAACAAAGTATGAGTCCAAACACAACCTGGTCTCTCCATTTCCTTGGCATACCATGTTTTAGCAAAAGCCATATAATTACCTAAAGATAAAGGATAGATCGTGAGATAGTTATCATCTTCATCCTCAGAACCACGATAACCAGTCCAATCACTAAGGGTTGCCATAAGCGAAGCATCCTCCTGATTCAAGTCAGGTATAGAGGTAGCAATCAAGCCATGCCCCTTATAATAACCATGAAGAGTCTGTTCAAATTGTATTTTCATTGCATCAAGAAATTCAATGGCTTTGACAAGTCATAATATATGCCATTTTTATCATTTACAAAGGCACGAACACCATTTTCTGTTTTTTCAAGTATATCATCCTTATTCCAATTTTTTTTGCTATAATTACAACCTTGCGCACTTAAGCCAATAATGAGAGCATCAGGATAATTATGCTTAACAAAATTATACAAAGCAGGAGATTTACTTTTTAACCATACCTCTGGATTTTCAGGATCATCTCCATTATTTGTCACATCATCCCAACGAGTTACGGCTAATACCAATCGCTTAAATTTTTTATGACTAAATAAATATTTTAAGACCATAATATTTATGGCTGAAGGCGACATTGTCTTGGTTTCAAGAGGAAGAACATCATTCTCTCCTTCAGATTCATTCTCTATTTTATCATCATCATAAAAGAGGCCATTTGAGACATCCCATACCATATAAAACAAAGAATCAGCTTCTTTACACCATTCATCAATCTCGTCAGTATTATTTTGGTCTATGATATTATAGAATTTTTCACCCCAAAAATCAGGAACACTTAATGCGATTTCTTGCCCAGTCTGTTTAACCTTTAAGTTTATCAATACATTGTCCACTACATTTTGCTCAGTGCTATTTCTTTCAATTTTTTGGATTTTTTGCCATAAATCACTTAATTTTTCCAGCAACTCAATATGTACAGGCAGTTCACCTGCACTCATAAGCATATTAGTATTACTATTACATAAATTATACCAAAGTGCACCTATATAAGTGGATTTACCCGAACTAGGTAATCCAGCGATCATACATTTTCTACTTTCCATATCTTATGAATTTAATAATTCTGCGACCCAATCAACTTTAGGATTGTAGCTTTTCTTGCAATCACAACAGTCAACCAAATATTTGAAAAAATCTATTAAGAGTTCATTATCATCAATCTTGAGAGAAGATATTTTAAAAGTTCTATTGATTTTAAATCCACTTTCTTTCTCTAATTTTTCTTTGAAAGTTTCAGCCATCGATTTAAATTCAACCTGTATATTTTCATCCTTCTTTCGAATGTCATCTATCTTATTAAAGACAACATCAATAACCATATCCTTTTTAAAAATCTCAGACGATTTCATTCGAGATAAAAATTTATTAAATAGACTATTGAAATGCAATCGTTTTTCTCTATCAACAAAGACAGTTGAATCTATAAAGAAAACTAAATGTCTACTGTTTTTTAAGCCCTTATCAGCACTAATACTTGCAGCATCAGAAATATATTTTTTACCATAAGTTTCACCAGAACGATCGGATAATACAAGTTGAAAATGATGTCCATTCCTTTCAAAATGTAGAGAGAGATAATAACCGTCAATTTCCGTAGTACGTAAAGAACGTTTTACACCATTAAGTTTAGCATTACGAATATATGTTCTACGTTCAAAACCTGAGAACGTATCTGAATCATAGAAAGTAAAATCACCAATGCCACCATTAGCCATCAGATAATGATATAACGACCCCACAAATGTGGATTTGCCGAATTCCGCAAACCCCAAAAATGTAACAACATGGGGTACTACGTCTTTTACTACCTGATTGACATTGTCATCATCTAACGCATCGCAATAAAACCGTCTGTCATTTTTCGGTTGCTTATCTAATACTTGTGCTGTTTTCTGCATAGAAGACACAACGGCTTCAGATGCATCACCTTCAAGAAGCAGAAGACTCTTATCTAAATTATTCTCTTCCATTTTCCTTCAATTTTAATTCTAATAGAACCTCATAATACAAGTAAACAAAAAACTCAGCTGGAGAAAGTTTTTCTTCTAAAAACGCAGCATCATATATATAAGATTCATTTATCATCTTCAAAATGATTGAAGATTTTGATAATGGAGTGTCAAAGAAATCTTTTTCCAAGGCAAGAATATCAGAGATAACACATCGCAATGATTTTTTTGCAACAGATTTTATCACTCCAGATAATTCCAACATTTTCTTCAAGCTAACATATATATATACTTGGTATCTCTTTGTAACAATAGTTAAGAAAATAAAGAACCTTTAAGTAAGCATTACGTTCACCAGAAAATTCTATATTATCCCCAAAATGCTCTAATTTATATAGCCAAGTATACTTACCCATAACTTTAAGTTTTGTTAGGGTTTCACCGTCAACATCTAAAGACGTAATTGTCTCATCAAAGATTTCGGCAACAAAATCCTTATCGACATCTCCATATCCTTGTTCATATTCATCTAAATAGTCACAAAAGTCATAATATAATTTAACGAGATAATCTTGAAAATTCAAACTATCCCAATGACCTTTGTAAAAAAGCAATTGATTCTGGAGAGAGCAAGATAGAATTATTTTTTGCTCATCATCATCATTATTATCTATAGAAATATAAATAACATAAAATGTTAAGGCATTCCATACACAATTAGGAAAGCCTGATGTTCTGAATTCATTATCATGTGCCATGTTTTCTACAAAGGTCCTTACTTTGTTAGAATAGTCACCTTTGCAATAACAATTCACCCAATCAGCAAATTCGGATTCTTTCAAATCAACAGATTCCACAAATTTATGGCAGACATCATCCAATTGGCAGACAAGTTCATCATCATATGGACAGACTAAGCCACATTCATTTAAGATTCCAGATAAAGTATTCATATTATTATTTATGAATTTAATAAATGCCAAAGTTCAACCCATTTATTATCGGCATATACTTTAGCTATGAATTTACGGTCATTACAATAATCGTTTTGGGAACTATCATATAAGTTATCATACATCATGTTGATAATTTTTTTATGATTCATATGATCACTATATAAACAACGAATTTCTCGTATTGATACCCCATCAGGTAAAACTGGAGTTTTATTTTCATGCTTCCATCTATTTTCTTCCTTAGGTAAATCTACAAAATATTCCTTGCAATGCTCCTCATCTCGAACAAAATTATTGGTATTCCATTTATTAACAATAAGATTCACTCTTAATTGTTTCTCGTCACCGTCAGACATATCCAATTCTACTATATTATATATAGGTATATATTTTTTCTTCTCTTCCTCATTCGCTCCTACAGGAGGCTGCATTGCTCCAGAGAACACTCTCACAGCTCCACCAGTTTTAGCTTGAGAAGAATCTGCTACATGCACGTGACCATAAAATTGAATAGCAAACAATTCATCAAATTTATTCTGTAATTCTGCCCCTTTTACAATAAAAGACATAGGATGATGCATCATAAGAATATTTATCGATTTATTATTTGGCAAGTCTAAATTGTTATGCGCAAAAACCGACAGGTACATCTTATGTCCTCCTGGCTTCCAGTCGGGAGACCAATCATTTTCATCACATGATAACGCAGAGTTTAAACCTACAAGATTAACCTGGTAACCATGAAAATCCTGAGCCAAGTCACTTTTCCAAAACATTTCATCTGCATCATAGTCTATATGGAAGAACTCATCACCACTATCATTTATACATTTTTGCATAATAGGCTCTATATTATCAAAACTCTTGCAAAAATCAAGATAATGCTTGAAAGGAAGATATAGATTACATAACATGTCAGGCTCTTCTTTCATCAGAACCTTGAACATATCTTCTTTATTATCTAGATGTGTAAATCCCCAGTTTAGAATTTTTCGCAAGGAAGGCTTTCCTTCCTTACGAAGTTTATCATGATTACCAGGCACAACAAAGACCTGACACTGCTTACATCCTACATTTTTACAGATTTCACCTATAAATATCTTTGACTTCTCATATTCATCATTTTTTCCACTAAAAGCTATATCACCGCAGATTAAGACTGCATCAAAATGACAATCATAATATTCACAATAGTCCTTGATATCTTTCAACAACCCACTTCGCATTGTTTTAAAATCATCCATTGCTCTTGGACAAACAACATTATGAATGTCTGACAGTTGCAAAATTCTTAATTTAGTCATTTTATTCACTTTTTTCCGATACATTATAATTAGAGATTTTTTTAACGTTACTATAGTAGCGATTCCCCAACAATCTCCATTTCATTTTACGAAGCTGAACAACCATTATGATAACCGGCAGACAACAACTTTAAGTCACTAAAGCCATCTAACTCTTTGTTGCTCATCGCAAACCACTACATAATCGGTAACATCCTTAACAGACAGTCATTACTTTTATATTTATCGAAACCAGTAATCAATTAAGCAATGATCATCTTTCTATCTTTGTTTTAGAAAGACTTTTTTCCAAGACTGAGATGAGGGGTGGAGCCTTCTTTAATGGTAAAGAAGGACGGGATGATTTTAGAAATCAAAATCCTTTTAGTATTCAAAAGGACTTTCAAAATCCTTCAGCACCTCATGTTTCGTATCCTTCTCCGAAAGATTAGCGTGTTCCGTAGGAATGCGCCAATCAATCCCGAGTGATTCATCCAGGATAGAGATACCACCATCAGCCTCTGGGTGATAGAAGTTATCACACTTATACTGGAATACCGCAGTCTCTGACAACACAGCGAAACCATGCGCAAAACCCTTAGGAATAAAGAACTGACGATGATTATCCTCAGTCAGTTCCACTGCCACATGCTTACCATAAGTAGGGGAGCCTTTGCGAATATCTACTGCTACATCGAGTACTCTGCCTTTCACGCATCTCACCAGCTTGCTCTGTGTAAACGGAGGCCTCTGGAAATGCAAGCCTCGCATCACACCATAAGAACTCATGCTCTCATTATCCTGGCAGAACTCCACCTTGTAGCCAACCAATGGCTCAACCTTCTCTTTAAACTCTCGCTCGCTGAAGCTCTCGAAGAAATAGCCACGAGCATCTCTAAACAGGCGAGGCTCAATGACGAGCACACCATCTATATCTGTCTTTATTACTTCCATTTTCTATATACTTTTAATTATTCCTATTTTTTAAACGATTTCTTCCAAAAGAAACGTTTTACCTTCGATATAATCCACCATCTTGCTTCACTAGGACAGACAAAGCCAAGATTCCAGCACCTTTTTACTACCCAACAGTAGTTATTGAAGGCATCCTTGAATCCACGATGGTGAAATACATATTCACCTCTACCGAAGTTGCCAACTCTCATGATGTCAGTCATCATCTTTTCTGCCCATACCTTCTCTTGATGAGAAAAAGGCTCCACTTGCGATGGCAAGGGCATTCCTAGGTAAAGAATACAAATACAAGTAAAGATTCTCCATGCCCTTTCCATGTGCATCTGATGCAGATATTCATGATGCTGCAACCAGTCTATCTTGTCTGCACAACTCGATAAGAACATGGCATAATCTATCACCTGCCTCAATCCCAATCCTTCTTCATATACATGGTTTACCATGTGCGATATCAGGAATACACTCTCAAAGGTTGGAGGGAATACAGGTACTGCATACCCATCCATATCAGCAGAAGACAACTCTGAAGGAAATACCGAAGCAAACATTTCCTGCATAGCATAATCGGTAGATGGAGATTGGTAATTGTGAACCTTATAATGAGGCTCCACTGGCACTCCATCTACCCATGCCATACCATGATGCTCATGCACCAAATCATGATCTACTTTTCCTATCTTTTCCAGCACCTCCATTGTCTTCTTGAAATCTTTAGGATTCACAACAAAGTCGATATCGCCTGGTGTTCTATGCAGAGGATTGGGATAGCGCAAAGCTGTTTTTTGCCCCTTCATAAAGACAACAGGAATTCCCTCAGATTTCAAGGCTTGGTCAATCTTTGCTATAACCTTCCGATGCAGACAATTTATTTGCTCGATGCGTTGCATCGCTGCAATCCTCTTTAGCTTGTCACCCAAAGAAATTGCAATGCACTCAGAAGGCAGCAGACTCATCCCATCTAGCAACAAAGCTGAGACAGTTTGTTCATCTGCCAACTGAAAGATGCTTTTCCAATCTGCTTCCGCAAAATCAGAAGCATCCAGTTTCTCACCAAAGAGAACTGCTCGAAGAGATTTTAAAAGTGAATCTTTAGATTGGTTCATCGTTTCTGTTCCAGCAACCATTTGAAGTATTCCTCATGCTGGTCAACCAAATGCTCCCAAGAATACTCATTCTTGATTTCCTCTACATTTCCATCCGTAAAGTTCTTCTTATGCTGTGTACAGATATTCTCGATATCATTCAGCATCTCTGTCACCTTATCTGCATTAGGATAATACAAAGAGTTATCCTTCAACACAGCACGATTAAAGATGTTATCGTGAGCAAGGATAAAGCACTCTGATGCCATCGCTTCCAACAGAGAAGGATTGGTACCACCCACACTATGACCATGGAAATAAGCCTTGGAGAAGTGACGGATAGAATTCAATTTGTTGAAGTCATAGATACCACCTACGAATCTCACACCCTTTTCCTTACCATACTTGGCAACCAATTCCTTACCATGAGGAGTATTGGTTTTACCAACAATAATCAGAGGACGCTTACCATGCTCCTTAGAATGCAAGTAGCCCTCGATTGCCATCACTATATTATTCTCTGGTTCCAATCGAGCCACGAGGATATAATACTCCTCTGGTTTCAAGCTATACTCCTTCAGATGCTCCACGTTATAGTCGTCATGGATGTCCGCACCGTAAGCCAAGAACTTACTATCCTTGCCATACTTCTCCTTGTAGTAATCATGGATACCCATATTGTCGGCTATGAGATAATGACTGTGTTTCACTGCCATCTTCTCCTCCCAGAACACAAACTTACGCACCCACTTATTGAATTTCGTGCGCTTGTATTCCAAGCCATCCATATTAGTCACCACAATACTCTTGGTAACATTCTTCACGTCAAACCAGATGAAAGCAGGGATGATGCTCGTATATCCAGCCTCATAGATGATGTCGAAGTTCTCACGTTTCAGCGCATCCTTCAGCGACATAAAGTCATAGAAGAAGGAACCGATACTACCACCCATCCAAGTCTCAGGACTATAGATATGTTTGATTTTCACGCCCTTGTATTCATCATCCTTATAGGGATGATAAGAAGGAGAATATACAGTCACCTCATGTCCACGTTTCACCAAGCCCACGGAAATATATTCCGCAAACTGTTCAAAACCGCCGTAGTTATTAGGAATACCACGAACGCTAACAAATGCTATTTTCATTAATTTACTTATTTTTTATACATCCCATTATTTTGGGAAGAAATTTATATTTCACTACATGGCAGAAACCAATAGTCATAGCCAATGTTACAACTGTTGCCATGATATAATTCAAATCAGAATTTCCTGTTATCTGGTCAAGTCCCATTTTTCAGTCAAACGGAATAAGACCATGTGGCTAAGATATATCTCCATTGAGATACCACTTAAATATTTCACCACTTTATTACTTAACCATTTCCATTCGCCGCTAATAGCATATATCATCCATAATCCAAACAATATGATGAGATACATAAACTCATCAATATACTCTGGTTTGAAAAATTCAAAGATACTTGCTACCATACAAATCAAGAATAAAAGTCTATGAAATTGCCCCCCCCACAGTCTTCAATTCTCTTCTATACAGATAGATAATTCCACCTATCAAGAAATAAGGCATACTGAACACCATATTATGCCTACCCACTTCAAAATCCACAAAAGGTTCTTTAAAGAAATAGAATCTTCCGATGAAGTGGAAAGCAATAGCCACAGCCAACACAAACCAAGCCCTCTTTTTGCTGTTTATCAAAAAAGTAAAGAAAGGGAACATGATATAGAACAAAAACACAAGCCCTAAAAACCAGCCAACACCTATAATCTGAATATCAGGATTAGGCAACAGATTAAAACACAAGGTTAAGTCAGCAAAAGTTTGCCAAACACCTCCAATTGTATGATCGAAAGCCAATCCTATCAGACATAACAAGGCAAAATAAGGCCAAATGCGCTTGTATCGCTTTGCATAAAACTCATTCATCGAAACCTGTCCATTCTTTACTCGCTCATAATATCCACAACACATGGAGAAAGCACTTACCATAAAGAATAGATAAACATAATTCGTAAAGAATTCTATAATACCATTCGCTGGATTCCAAGACAATGGTCCACACTTGATATTCGCCAAGAAGTGCATCATGGCAATACCTATAGCCGAATACGCTCGGAGACCATCAAGTGAGTTGTATTTTTCTCGTTGATTACTTTTCATTTCTTATACTATTACTTGATTATTTACACTTCAATTTAATTCGGTTAAAACCGAATGCTGCCCAAACTCTACCAAAAGAGCATTGTGCTAAATCCTGATCAGAAACATTAAGCCAAGGAGAATATTTACAATTGAGAGATTCCGAAGTTATATCACGCTCTTTTTTCCGATTAAAAGAATCACTACACCATTGCTTAAGGTCACATTCCTTAACCAAATATTTATTATCACCATGAATGCCTATAGCTGCGCTAGTAAATAAAATATTATAAAACTGATGCAGAGACAAAAACCAATCAGAATCTATTTCTGAACTTGAAGCAGCCGAAGGTTTAAAATTATAAATAGCATTAGCAGCTGTTTTGACACCCAAACATCCCAAATCTTTTATACACATTTGGAATTGCTCGTTCAAATTCAGCCGTTCCCCTCTTGCTATTTTCAAAAAGAAACCAATATTAGTTTTCCGCAAGTCCAAAACAGCATCAAAAGCACAATCTGTGTTTACTTTAATGCCTTGCCAATAAGGATGAACAAACATATCAGCAAATTGTTTCTTTGCCATATTCACGGTCATAGCCAACTCTTCTTGCCAGTTTTTCTTTCTGCTAAACTTATCGCTCATTTCTGAACCTAAGCCATACAAATAAATCATAGCAGGACTAAAAGAAGCATTCCAGGTTTTCATTTTTTCCAACATTTCATATAATACTTTCCCTGGCAAGGAATACATCAAGCAAACATCACAAAGAGCTATTAACTTCAAATCATCAATCGTTCTTTGTAACTTCCATTCTACAATTTTCCTTACCACAAAATAAGGACAGTCGGAAGGTCTTTGCAGGACATTTGGATAAACTCGGTTTTCTATTAAATAAGCCATGGATTCAGAAATAGCCATCTCACCGACATCATATTGGAACTCTATACCATTTTGATCTCTAAAAGTCAACCTTGCCACAGCTTTTCCATGAAACCTTTGACCAGATGAATATAAAATCGTAGAATCAACCAACTCAAAAGAATCTATACTAACTATATTAGCAGCTAGGACACGTCCTTGCTTATCATGCGCTTTAAAATCACCCTTACAAATTGAAAGACTATGGGCATTAGGTTTAACATTATAAGCCCAAGTATTCAAACTAATGGGCAGTTTTAATTTATGTTGTCCTCTAGCTACACAGCATATCCATTTGATTTGATCAACAATTGTTTCTATCCTTGCAAGTCCAGCCACAGTTGTCAAATCTTGCAAATAATGAATATACTCATGCAAGAAAACAGCCTCTGTTCTTTCATCCAAAGGATAACGCCCTAAATAATATAAATCATCAGGAGTATTTACGTCCATACAGAGAAAAGCTGGATAATATGCCCCACTATTCCCAGATTCCTTTCTTTCATACATAGCACAATCTATTATTTTTCAATAGAATTACTTTTTGAATTTCTCAAAAAAGCTCATTAGCTTAGGATAATATTCATCTCGGCTAAAATGATCTTTAGCAAATTTCAATGCTGCATCGCACATAGTCCAATACTCATTATCATCTAGAAGATTAGAACGATTTATCATCTTAACCAACTCTTCCTTATTTCCACTATCGAATAGATACCCAATCCTTCCATCAACTATAATTTCAGGAATACCACCTATTCTAGCACCTATAACAGGTACACCAGCGGCATAACCTTCAATAATAGTCATTGGATTATTCTCATACCATTCAGATGGAACCATGATAAAGTAAGCATTCTCCACTAAATCTCGCAATGGCTTACCAGTCTGATACCCTAAGAATTCGACATTCGTCATGCCATTTTGCGAGACAAAAGCCTTCAGGTCATCTTCCAAAGATCCTGTTCCAGCAATCTTCAACTTGCATTGCGGTGTTTCTTTAAAAGCAGAAATCAAAGTCTTGATACCTTTTTCATACGATAAGCGCCCAAAGAATAAATAGTATTTTTCTTTCTTCTCCTCACGCTCAATACTTGGTTTAATCTGGTCTGTCAAATTATAAAGCACCACATTTGGTTTATCCTTTAGCGCAGGCATATATTGTTCCAACTTGCTCTTTGCAAATTGGCTCACATATACCAAGCCATCAATATATTTAGCTGGATTCGTAAACTTATTGCGAAAATACTGCTCAGCAGCCATCATGGCACTCAAGCCATAACTACCCTTGCAGCACTTATTGGTGATGCACTTATAGAAATGCTTGCCTTGGCATTTTTCGCATACTTCCCCTTTACCATTTCTGAAAGTATAGGCAGGACAAACGATTCGATATTCATGGATAGTGAATATCACTGGAATATGATGTTTTCTTAACACAGGTAAAATGCTACCCGTTATCTGTCCCCAAATCAAGTGAATCTGAGCAATATCAGGCTCTTCCTGCTCTATCAAGGATTCCAACTTACGAGCAGCCTCCCCATCATAGAAGTAATTCACAATATTCTTGATAGGTTTCAAAAGACCATGACGAGTTACTTTTGATTCTGGGAAGAACCCCTCTTGTGGAGAATGTTCATTCTCAGCCCACTTCAAGGTAAAGTTCACGACCTCGTCTCCGTGTTCCTTCAGCAATTCCATTGTGCTGAAATAAACAGCCTCCGAACCACCTTTTCTATAATTAAATACATTTATTTCTAGAATTTTCATCTCATAAATCTTTTATAAAAGAGCATCTATCTTTCATCCATTCACTGTAACTCGGCACAAAATCTCCATATCGGATAACGCATCATATTCTCCACATCATCCCTACATACCCCCTTCCAATGATTGAATGTATCCCTTTCTCCCAACAAAAGGGATATCCCCACCTTAATCGTAGGCATAACAGCTTCATCAGACAACAATTTCCTCAGCCTTTCAATACATTCTTCAGTTAAACGACCTTGACGTTTTAGTATCTGACAATAATTGACAAAGTGCATAACACCCTTTTCACTAGTGGATTCAGATTTACTTAGCCATTCATTCAACTTCTTTGCATATGCCAAGATATTATCCCTTTTTATTTGCTCCGTTTCATCCAAAGAATCATAGGCATTCAACATAGCAAGCAAATCCAGATTAGCCATATCATATATATGAGGATTCCTGCCTATCAAGATACCATACGAATCAATTTGCTTGTCGAATGGGATATTGTCACATTTGCTCCACAAATTGTTATTTTGTAAGTATGAGAAAGGACTTGACTCATAATGTTTTCCAGCCTCAAACTGATATTTTATATCAATTCTCCCATCAAAGAAATCGCCAAAGAAGGAATTACCATCTTTATCTACGCTCTCCCAAAGAAGTAAATTTAGATTACCTATTTCAGCAAGGGTCAAAGTACTTTCAGAATGTCCAATTCTTACGGACTTACCTGTTCCGATAGTAGCTATCAGAACTTCTATCAAATCATTCTGCTCCTTATCTATTTTAGATAAGTCTAGAGGCTTCGTTACATGAAGTAAATCCAAAACATGCTTTAATTGTCTTAATGCTATCAATCGCTGCCCACATTCCTTGATAATTTCAGGTTCATTTACTTTTAGCTTAATTTCAACACCACCTAACTTTACTTTTCCTTCCTGGCCTAGAGCCATCAAAAATTCCATCTGATGCATACACTCATCCAAGAAGTCAGAACTAACCTTGAAAGATGCCGTGCTATTCTTACCTTGTTGATTGATGGGAAAAGTTAATGTCAACACATTTCCGACATTAACTACAAGATTACCATCCTTAATTTCATTACAGAATTGATTGTAAAAAATCTTTTCTCCTACAATAACATCAAGATTCGCCACATTCATAAAAGAGAAGTTCAACTCACCAGAAATAGGAATTTCTATGCCTAAATCCTTATCAACCTGTGCATACATATAAGAATCATGCGAAGATAAATACCCCATGCAATCAGCAGGACTCATATTGGCTAAAGGCATAACAAAAGAGAAGTTATTCACTTTTCGCTTTCTTGCATCTTCCAATGTTAACGATTTCATTCCAGAATAGCTAATTTGCTTTCTGCGATCTCCAATAAATACACGAAGTATTGACTCAAAACTCTCCAATGATTCTGGAAAAGGTTTCATCTTAACAGCAACAGTCTTTTGTTTGTCTTTTCCTTTAAGAAGGTTTTTAATCGTCTCTGGCAAAAGATTCCTATAAAAAAGAAGAGTATCTTTACTATCTTCTTTCATTTGGCAAACGATATAAACTGTCGGATCGGCAAGATAAGCTTTTAAGTCAGTTACATCTATATTGTATTTAAACTTTTCTTTCTTAAATGAACGTACAAGTTTACCTTTAATCTGCAAAGGAACACGCCCAAGAAAAGATTTTTTATCTTTCTGAGAATCTTTGTATAGATTAACGTACCCATCCCAAAATGGTTCCTTGTCATTTTCTGCTATAAACTGGGAAAGAACCTTACTTCCCCAAATATAGTTTTTCAATGACAAGATTGCTTTTTCTTCTATGTCCTTGGATGTCATATATATCAGCTTTTATATATTTCACATTGAAACACAAGTGATTCCATTAACTAAGTCTATATAAAGAACAAATCATATTTATCTATATCTGTCCATTCCTCCTTAGCAACGTCCTTACAACCTTTCTTTACAGTCTTTTGAAATTCCCAAGGTCATCCAACATCTTTTTGAACTTAGCCTTCAACGTGCTCGGGGTCTGCGAGAAGTATTTCTTCCATGGGGCACATTTTATTATCAGATTCCATAGTAGACACCGCTACGGCGACAATAAAACTTATTGGCTAATAATATCTTCATAGAATCATTTAAGATTATCTGTACCAACAAGGATTTTTCCCTTCAACTTCGAAATAATTCTATTTTCCGTTCTAAGTGCTAAATCTATTTCAAAATCAGGAATGGATGCATTGTCATGTAGTATTTTATTTCTGAGATATAAGACACTAGAAATATCATCAGAAGAAATATCTTCTTTACATATATCAAGGAGTATTGGCAATATACTCTGTATGGTATTAACTCTCATAGGAGACATCGAGTTTACAAGATTTTCTATTTCGCTCCATTTATGAACAATCATATATTGCTTGTTTAACTTATTAGAATTCTCTGTAGCAAACAGGTGCCTACTTTTATTAACGAAGATTCCAAAAATAGCAAAACATGCAGATACTGCCAATCCCAAAATCATTACAAATTGCCCCAAATCTTTATCTGGCCTAAAATTTGTATTTTGTACAAAGAAAATCACGCTGCCACATACAGTATAAAGTAATCCTGTTAACACTCCTAGATATACTAATCTCCTGCCTTTAAAATACAATCTTTTACTAGAAACATTGTTGTTTCTTAAAATATTAGCCAAAGCCTCATCTATGGATTTTTGTGATATCCCCTCTTCATCTCTCTTTTTAGAAAGCATATAAGCTTCATGAAGCAAATCTAAACGAAAGCTATTTACACATTCATCCAAATATTCTTTATCTAAAGGATCTATCTTATAATTATTTATTTCCATCTTTTATTATTGTTAAAGTTGTAGTTATTAATAAAACTCCCAAGCTAAACATGAAAGCATACAATCTCATTGGCTCATCCTTAAATTTGTCCTCATCAAATAACCAACCAGAAAACCAGCCAGTAATAGACATGAGAAGATAGCAAGTATACCACCATTTTGACTTTTTAGGTTTTTGATTTATTTTCGACAATATACCAGCTGCACTTACATCAGATTGAGTCACTTCGGAAGTTGAAGTAGGCAGACGTCTTCCAGCCTCTATACGATTAGCTTCCTCTGCCAAACAGTCCGCTATGGTGTCTAATTGCCTTTTCAGTTCATTTTTAGCCTCTGGACTATAATGAACCAATCTTGCTTCATTAATTTCTATTGTTATATTCATTGTTTTATAAAACTTGAATTTTGTATCATACTTCTAATCACTTCAAGTGATTTTCTTCTTTCCGCCACCAGCACCTCATAGACTTTACCGTAATCAATCACCTTACCTAACAAAGAATAATCATCAGTGTCATGTAAGATTCTATCAGATAAACCTGTCAATTCAAGAATACTTTGATTTCTTGTGCCAGTCGCATTATTGGGCAGAATCTCAATAAATTGCTTTCCAAAGTTGATGGAGAAACAAGTACCATGAAAAGAATCAGTTACTATACATGAAGCATTGGCTATAAGGGATAAGAATTCACTTAAGTCAGGGCAACAGATAAACTTACCACCACGTAAGATTTGATGAAGCATCGGATTGACTCTCACTAATTCCATACCAGAATGCTTAGCCAATCTCTTTGCATAATCTGACAACTTAGGGTCATTATGAATCTGATAGACAAGTATATAATTCTTATCCTTGTACTTAACTAAGTCGTTTTTCTTGATAATCAAGTTCATCCATTCACTCTTATCAAGCAATAATGTAGGGTCCAATACTTGACCTACATAATTCTCTAATCCCCATTCATCCAGCATTACCACAGCAGATTTCTCTCTAACAGCAATCTTATCATAAGAAGCTAGCATCTTCTTATAATCAGCAACCGTAGAGGCATCAAACTTTGTTTTGCCAAAACTGGCAGCATAAGCCAACTTACGTACATTGTCTTGAGCAAACTGCAAAAAATAAGCACTATCATAATACCCATTCATCATAGGTCCCCATACTTGATCACTTCCTGTCATAAAGGCATCAGCTGATAACTTAGCCAAATCTTTATGAGAAGAACATCGCTTAGTCATTTTCAAATAACACTTTCGCATTCTGTCAAACTTCACTTGAGCGTACTTCTCTATAGGGTATCTAATGGCTATATATGCCAGTTTCTTAAGCAGATTTCCATAACCTCCCTTACAATTCAATTGCGTAAGCACACCTTTCAGACCACGCTCATCTTTGCGTTGATAATCTATTATCTCACATTGATGTCCAAGTCGTTCTATAACATGTACCGTTGCTATAGATTGCAACAGGGAGCCATAATTAGAAGGCGAATGTCTCGTTATAACTTTTACGTCCATCATTCAATTACTATTATTTAGACTTAGCTCTATTACTTCTCCATAGCATCAGTTTTGCCACAATAATAGGGGCAACCATCCCCAAGAAGCCTCTTATTCTTTCTGTTCTTTTAGTTGGAACTCTGAATGCTATATATGCTTTAGATTGAGATACGTATCTACATTTTTTGTACGACTCTACATTTTCTTTTTTGGCCTTAGCATTAACTATCCAACAATACATATCAAAATGTGTATGCCAATAAGCAAAAGTCCAAGCATTTTCGATACGAGCAGACTTCAGCACTAGATTCTCTTTTATAATATCTATAGCCTTTAAAGCCATTTGGCATTTTGCAGCCTTAAATTTAGTCATGGCACTAGCTTCATTATCTCTTCTATAAAAATAAATTCGCTCATTGCTCATTACCACTTTATTAGCTCTCTGAAAACAAGCTGTATTAAAATTGAATCCCTCTCCAATATAAACATCTTCCAAAAAGTGAATATTGTTCTTAACCAAGAACTCTCGATTGAACAATTTAGAATACACTCCTATTGGTACTTTATAACAAAGTATGTTCTCAGTAGCATCTTCTGGTGTGATAACCTTAACTTGGCTATTAGCTATATGCTCGTTATGGAATGTAGTGTACATATCAACCGTGTATGCCACATCTGCATGATATGTCAAACATAATTTTAATAGATGCTCAACATAATTTGGCATTACATAGTCATCACCATCAGAGAAGCACACAAAGTCACCCGTAGCAGCATCCAAGCCAGAATTTCGAGCAGCACTGACACCAGCATTAGCCTTATGGATTACCTTTATACGATTATCTCTCGTAGCATATTCATCTGCTATATTTCCAGAGTCATCCAAAGAGCCATCATCTACCAAGATAATTTCGATGTTCTTATAGGTTTGCTCTATAATACTTAAAATACATTTTCCAATATACTTTTCTACATTGTAAATTGGAACGATAACAGAAACCTTTACGCTTTCATTCATCATATTAAAGTTTTTATGAAAATTTCACTAGAAATTTCTTCATATAGAATTTTGACAGATTAAACAAAAAATCACAAGAACTTCTAAAGCTAGATAAATATTTCTTGTTAACTTGATAACTTTCAAATAGTCGCTTAGAACTAGTTGAACTAACTCCATTAAGGCTGAAAATAGAAATAGGAGTATCAACCTTTGTAATTTTAGCTTGAGAAGAAATCGCCTTGCATACTAAATCTTTATCCGCCAATATCTTATAATGTTCATCAAAGCCGCCCAGTAAGTTAATTAAGTTTCTCTTCATCATCAAAGACTGGTGACAACAAAATCCACCTTGTTTAACTTTAGATGAATGCTGCATTCTCAAACCTTTCCCATCTGGTGAACGAAAATAGGTATCTCCATACACCACATCTGCCCCATCACTGTTCTCCATCAGAGCCTTGATGCCATCCTTAGTATATTCATCATCACTTCCCAGATACATCACCCATTCACCTTTCGCCATTTTCCATCCCTTGTTAAAAGCATCGTAAATGCCGTGGTCGGGCTCTGAGATATAACGGAAACGAGAGTCTTTTTTCACGTATTCCTTCACTATTCCGATGGTGTTATCTTTTGACGCACCATCCACCACGATGCACTCCCAATCCTGGTAACTCTGATTGAGCACGCTATCCAGCGCACGTCTCAAAGTCTTCTCAGAATTGTAAGTGGCTATAATTATTGAAACCATACTCATTTTGTCTAATAAAGATATTTCAAAATTTTATATTTATTGCTTGCCCATACTATTATACCTGCGCATACCGATGCCAAAGCAAATACTACCAAAAACTCTATCGCCCCATATTCGTAAGGAATAAGATGCTTATCAGCAAGAACATGAAATACTGTCACTGGCACAAAGTGAATAAAGTATATCATGATGCTCATCTTACGTAAAAAGACATAGTTAGAATTCTTGGAATCTGTTGCAATCTTGGCACATATCGTAGGAACACATATCGCAATTACCGCATTAAGAACAAACACATAATCTCTTACAAATAGTTCTGCAAAAATTGCCCCCCGAAATTGCTGCCAAAGCCACTGTAGGTACACTCACCCTCTTCAACTTAGGCAACAAATAATAGGCTGCCTCTATCCAAAATATGGAGCGAGTTGGCAAATGAACTTGTGCAGGTCAAGACAAGGATAATATTTCTTTTGCATAATTATTATTTTGTTCTCAATTTATTTTTGATTCTACAGTACCAATAAAAAGCCTTCTGCAACCATCTTCTATGAAGAGATACAGGATAATCATACAATTCGAATGAGCATGTATCCAAATCATCCTTCAAAGAGTCAATTTCTTTCGTAGATGCCATCATGCCAAAGATCAGACCTCCTCTTCTGAAAGTTCTAAACTTACGAAGTCTGAAGATATCTGGATAATAATTCAGGCAATATGTTCCGTATGTCTCAAACTCACTAAATCCTTGTAAAACTCCAGGCTGTATAGCATAAATACACTTCTCGAACCACAAAGCCCCTCTAGGACATCCTGATATTTCCGCCTGTCCAATCTTAGCAATTAGTTCACGCATTATCTTTACATTGAAAATCAAATGCTCAGATATAAAGGAGTAGTCAGCCTTCTTTGGAGCATCAAACAATTTATCTATTGTACTAAAGTATGGTGCATGATGCTCGGTCTTGGGCATAAAAAGATAACGCCCATCATGATCCTTAAATTCCAAATGATTTAATGGAATTGTATCAGCATCCCAAACCAAATATTCATCTTTAGCGTACTCTGTAAGAGCAAATGCCATTTTAAGAAATTGCTGGAAATACCAACCCGTCAGATTGAGTCCAAGATGTTCCTTCACGCCTTTTCTCACACTTGCGAAAGTCAATCCATCCACGAGTTTATCCTCGTCCAACAATTTAGCATTGTCAGGAAGTGATTCCAACAATTTGAAATTAGAACCATTCGTGATAATGTATATATTGTCCGGACACAGATTCTTATTTATAAACAGAATGTTTTTCTTCAAGAAGAAACAATTCTTATATGCTACACAAATGACTATATCCATTAACCAAAAATCTTTTTGATTCTTTCCAAATAACTGCGACCAAATACGCAATCAGGTTCCAAATAATTTCCTTCTGCCCATTCATTCCATGCTTTTATAAACAGTAAACGAGAACTTGAATTCTTGGTTTCTTTAGAATCCAAGATTCGTTTTATACCCTTTAAAAGGGTTTCCCATTTCTCTGGGGTCGATTTATGCAAAAGCATACCTGCTCTTTTGCTTCTTGGAGTATGATCATAATTTGGAACTATGCATGGAACGACATCCTCATGCTCCATAAAGTATTTAAAGCAAGTTTTTACATAATTATCATAAGGGACTATTTCTGGGAATCCCAACTTTCTACACAACCAGTAATAACATTTATTGAGGAAACGGCTTTTACCATAGTATTTGCTGTCAGCCACACAGTCCACTACACATGCATCATACGCTGAGTTCTTAAATTTCTCATATCCGTTGCATCTCGAATTAAATGCCATGAAATAAATGCCATCAAATCCGTTTGCTTTAGCCATCTCGTTCCACAAATCAATAAACTCATTAATATCTAGCATGGAGTAAGGCTGATAAAGACCAAACAAAGGCTTATTGTCTATGAGTAAGTATCGCTCATCTTTAAATAAAGGCAAACAATAATTGAAATAGTCAATATAATCTTGCTTTCCAAGATATTGCTGTTCTATGAGCAATTTATCAGTCTTTGAGTCTCTCGAATTCCAATTCTTTGCATACCATGAATGATTCGCCCAACAAACAGAAAACTTAATTTTAATTTTCTTGTCGTTCAACATACGCTTTATTGGCATATCCATTATTGTTTTACCATTACCAAACCAATAATGCCAATACATAAATCCTGTCACTCCATTTTCCAGAGCTAGTTCAGATTGTTGCTCAGCAACTTCTTCCAAACGTAAATCATAGTAACCTAAATCTTTAGGTACTCTTGGCTGATAATGACCTGGGAAAAGAGGTTTTGCATTACCTACATTTGTCCATTCTGTGAATCCCTTACCCCACCACTTTTCATTTTCTTCAATAGGATGAAATTGTGGGAGATAAAAAGCTATAACATCATATTTTTCCATCGTATATTATTTTTTTATCTGATGATTAGATTCTACTACCAAATTCTTATTCGATAAACTCAAGAAAAGACTCAAAAGTATGAGATAAAGTATCAAATAGTTACCTTCAAGCCCCGTTATTTCCATGTAGCATATACCCTTTAAAATATTGGCAGCACATATTATTACCACAAAAATTGATACAACTGGTATTTTTGCCTGACGCTTACCTATTCTTTGCATATACAAATAGAAAAGAAAAGCAATAAACATACCACCAACAGCACCAAAATTAAATAAAAAAAGACCAGCGGCACCATGAAATATATAGGTAGGATTATAATACTTATATTTCTTCTTTATGTCAGAATTATATACAGTAGTACCCTCTCTTGATCCTGTCGATGTATAATCTAAACCCATAATTGAGCGAAATAATGCAAAATCTTCATAGCCTAATAAAGGAGTTTTCAAATCAGGATATAATAATGACATGAAATTTAAATTTGCCTCACCTGCATATCTAATTGTATTCACATTTTCTACAAGAGATTTATCATCTCCAAATCTAGATATAGAAATAGCAGCAAAAATAAAGGACACTCCTATTGCCAAAGATATTGAAACCAATATTATTTTCTTTTTTACCTTTTCCGCAAAAAAATCTTTATATAATACAAAAAGTACAATCAAGTCAAAGGTTGCAAACATAATAGTAGCCCTTGAGACATTACCTAAGACTATATTCATTTTAGCTAACACATAAAGAACTATACCGAATTTATCCCAAGTCGTAATTCTTTTTTGGAAGGCATACCTAACAGAAATAATTGATAACAGCAAAAGAGGTGTTGTATAGACATACAATTGAAACTTATAAAAAATAAATCCTAAAATACCACTATATTTTGCTGCAATTTGAGTTGCATCATACTGGCTATTTCTCATTTCACTCAAATCTCCAGAATTTACGAAGTCTCTTATTGATAAAGGAAGTGCCAATATTAGATAAACTGCCAAAATCACAATTATTAACTTTTCTACTGTATATAATACATTTCTATCATAATGCAAAACTTGTTTTATCTTATCAAAATCTATTCTACTAAATGCTAAAATACAACATCCATCAATAAACCACAAGACAAGGGCTGCCTGAATTGTTACAACACCTTCTCCCGCAGGAAAGAGAGAATATAATGGATTTTCGAAATAAGCCAAAGAAGCAATAGAACTTAAAGCATAAAAAAAAAGACAACAAAGTAGATAGATTCTTTTTTTTATATCGTTTAAAACAATATAAAAAAAGCAACACATGAAATAATGTATTAGCTATAACAACTGATTCCTCATTCATATTAAACTTGATAATTTGGAAGACATTTATTTAATAACTTTGTTATACGTAAACGATTATAATACTTTCCATGAAGATAACCACTAAAAATGGCAAGAAGTTTAGCCTTTTTATTATCCTCATAAAAAAGTATATTTCTAACGAACTGATAAAGATAGACTTTTTTAAGTTCACGTCTAACTCCCTTTTCATTAGGATATAGTTGAGATATTATTTTGAAATTTTTCAATATACCATAAAGCCTAAATGGAGAATAATTAGACAATATATATTTTTTCCACAAAAAGCGTTTTACCATTGGAGTTCCATAACGTTGTTTTAAATAACAGCCTGATACTGTATATGTATTGAAGCCAAATTTTCTTGCTCGATAACAAAATTCTATATCTATGCCGTCAATCAAAAAATCCTCCAGATAGCCTCCTATGGTATTTAAAACCAAAATGGGAACAAACATACCAGAAGTAATAGAATGATCAATGGGATTAAATGGAATATGCACGTATTCTATACCTTGATTTGGTGAGAAAATAGCAGATTCTTTTAATGGAGAAACTTCTATTTTAGATAAAAATTGCCCTAAATTGTCCCAAATAGAATCTTGATCCATAGTTAAGATTCCATCATAGTCATTATCATTCGCATACTCCCAAGCAAAATTTAATGCTCGCGAAATACCCACATTGTCCCCACATCCTACATATTCGATTTTAGGACTATCCACAACTTTATATCTTACCGCATCTGTTTTGGGCATATTTTCCCACACTAGGATATGGTCTACATAGCGTAACAGAATACCTATATTCTCTTTCAAAAGAGCTATATCAGGATAGTATGTTACAACAACAGCTAGAACTTTCATCAGTTTTTTAAATACTTATTATAACGTAATTTAATCAAATAACTAAGTATAGGCTTTGGCAAACTATAAAAGAAATATTTATCATATCTATGCGTATGCAAGAAAAAAGAACAAGCTTCCGCAAACTCTTTTTTATCACCCGCCACAAACATTCTATATGCCTGACCATACCAATCGACATAAAAATTATCAATATCATGTTGGTTCACTAGTTGGCGATATTTTCCAATATATTCTTTTTTAATGTCCATTACACCTTTTAGGTGTCTATACCTTTTTTCAAAAGAGGCAGAATGAGAAGCAGATTCTTTAATGCACCTATAAACAGCCGTAACATCATCCAAGAAAAAAACTTTTCCATTAGCAAAAATTTCCAAAGCCGTAACAAACGAAGCATCTACATATTTCTTATCATCAACTAAAAAGAACTTGGATTTATACATCCAAGTACATGGGGCAATGAAATTAGTATTAAACAAATGATCAGAAAAGTTTTTTGAGACTCTTCGACCATTTGTTGTAAGAAAGCGATTAATACGTTTTCCTGATTCTTCATAAAGATAGTCTATATTGGTAAAAACAAAATCAATCTGCTCATTTTCTCTAAAGATCTGCATTTGTTTTTGTAATTTGCAAGAATCAATCCAATAATCGTCACCTTCACAGAAAGCAATGTACTTTCCTTTCAAATAAGGTTTTACTATTTTTTTTATTCCTCCAAATCCAACTTTTGAATATTGATTATCTGTTTCAAATATAGGCTTTATTATATTGGGATACCTATCAGCATATTCTTGGATAATTTCTTTCGTACCATCAGTTGAAGCATCATCATGAACAATAACTTCAAACGCAAAATCTGTTTTTTGCATAACAAAACCATTGAGACAATCACGTACATAAAGAACCTGATTATAAGTTAAGCATAAAACAGAGACTATTATCTCGTTACCTTTACTTCTTTGAAACATAATATTATGATTTTTCTTATCAAACATTATCTTATTCTCTTAGCAGGATTACCCGCAACCACAACACCTGAGTCAACAGACTTCGTTACTACAGCACCTGCTCCAATAATAGCAGACTCACCTATAGAATCAACCTTGCCAGAAATGATTAATGAATGCTGCCCAACAAATGCCTTTGAGTCAAGATTTGTAAATGCTCCAATCAGTGAACCTGGACCACAAAAAACATATTGCCCCATTTTTGTATTATGGCAGACTATGCAAGAAGACCATAGAACACATCCCTCCTCTATCTCAACATCCGCCTGTATTTCACATCTATTACTTATAAGAACACCACAATCTGAAATTTTTGCAAAACGAGATATTGATGCAGAAGGATGAATTATAGTAGGGAGCAGCCCTCCTTCCGCAAGTATTCGCTTGCTAACCTGTTCCTTGATAGCCATATTTCCCATTGTAAGACAATAATTCCGACCTCTAACTCCTTCTTTAAACATGTCAGTAAAAGAACCCAAGATAGAATAGCCGTGATCAAATTCACCTGTGCGTTCATCATTATAATGGTAAAGACCATCAACAACATACCCGCAAGCCTCTGCTAATTCTATGAAGAAAGGAGTTGCATGCCCTACTCCTAATAAAAATATATGTTTCATATAAGACGTTTATGGTAAAATGCAATCCAAAACTCTTTGCACATCCTCATCACTCAAGGCATGGTGCATAGGCAAGCAAATCACACTATCTGCCATTTTATGAGCATTAGGAAGATTCTCTGGAGCGGCACTCTCCAAACCACGATAAGTAGAGAACTCACTAATCAATGGGAAGAAGTAGCGACGTCCTAGAACATTTGCAGCCTTCATCTTGGCATAAAGATCATCACGAGTCATGCCATATTTCTCTGCATCTACAAAGATTGGGAAATAGCTATAGTTATGTTTTACACCAGGCATATCATCAAAGAAGGTAATACCCTCTATTGGGCGCAATGCCTCACGATACTTGATAGCTACCTGATGACGAGCCTCTATAGCTGCATCTACCTGCTTTAAATTAAGTAAGCCGTAGGCACTGCGCATCTCATCCATTTTACTATTAATACCAGGTCCTACGACTGTGGTTTCTCCTGCAAATCCAAAGTTTTTCAAGTAGTCAATACGCTGCTTTGTATTTGCATCATGCATAATCATTGCACCACCTTCAATTGTATTATATACCTTAGTTGCATGGAAACTGAGAGTAGACATATCTCCTGCATTCAAAATGCTCTCACCATTTACTTCCACACCAAAGGCATGAGCTGCATCATATATAACCTTCAAGCCATATTTATCAGCAATATCTTGAATAGCCTTAGTATCACATGGCTTGCCGTAAACATGCACAGGCATGATTGCTGTTGTTCTAGGAGTGATGGCAGCCTCAATCTTGTTTGGATCTAGATTACCTGTATTAGGATCAATATCCACAAAGACAGGCTTGATACCATTCCACCACAAGGCATGAGTTGTTGCAACAAAACTATAAGGGGTTGTAATAACTTCGCCAGTAATACGAAGAGCTTGAAGAGCTGTTATCAGTGGTAAAGTTCCATTTGTAAAGAGACTTACGTATGGCACCTTGAGATACTCAGCCAAAGCAGCCTCCAACTGATGATGGTAAGATCCATTGTTGGTAATCCACTTGCTGTCCCAAATTTTCTTGAGTTCAGCTGTAAAGTCGTCAAGACTAGGAAGTAACGGAGACGTTACCGTAATTATTTTTTTATCCATAATTATTACTATTTTATTTTGTTTAAAATCATTTCCATTGTTTCATTCCATTCTGATTTCAAAATCAACTTTGCAAAAATCACATAAAAAGCAAAGCCAACTATAATGCCTATAATTAATTGTGAATATACATTATTCGTGAGCAGCAATGATGCATGTATTGCAAGCCACATTGCAAAAGATACCCCAAATACAGGAAGCAAATCACACATTTGCTTAAAATAACCTACATGTATCAACTTTCCTGTATAATATGTATTGATAATTAAAGCAACCATTGAACTTACAATTTCACCACATACCATCCAAATGATACCATGAGGTATAGTTATGCACATAATGCAAACTCCGAGGACTTTTTTTATAATTTCAAGTCTAAAAAATAAATCAGAGCGACCTTTAACCGTAAGCAGATTAAGATTTATTCCATGAATAGGATACCACATCATAGAAAAACACAATATCTGCAAAAGAATAATACAGCCATCCCATTTGTCTGTTAAAACAACCTTTACTAGAGGACTTGCTATTGCAGAAAGCATTAACATCATAGGAAAAACCACAAAAGCTGACAATTTCAATATCTTTCGATAATTTCTTGCCAATCGATCATCCTCATTTTGTATACTACTCAAGACAGGAAAAGTTACACGATGCATAATACCAGCTACATTAGTAGAAGGAAGATTTGAAAACTGTTGCGCTCGTGTAAAATTACCTAAGTCATTTGCACTAAAAAACTTTCCAATCACAATAGGGTAAATATTCTTATATATTGTATCCAAGAGCCCCGATCCTAACAGTTTAGAACCAAATCCCCAGAGATAATGGAAAGATTCCCAAGACCAAACTCTTTTAGGTTTCCATTTGCTGAATCCCCATAAGAGAATTGTTCTTATTATATATCCACCAACTTGTTGACAGACCAAAGACCATACTCCAAATCCACTATAAGCCATAGTTAAACCTACGATTCCACTAACAATTGCCCCAGAAAGCGACACCACCGCCTGTGTTTTAAAATCAATTTTTCTTGTAAGTAATGCTTGCTGAACAGCACATAGCGGATTGAAGAGCGTTGCCAAAGCAGTAACCTTCAAAAGGTCTGTAAGTATTGGCGTATTATAGAAATCTGCTATCAATGGAGAGGTGAAAAATAAAGCTAAATAGCAAACTACTCCTACACCTATATTAAAATAGAATGCTGTGGAGAGATCTTCTTCAGTCAATTCTGGTTTTCTAATAAGAGCTGTAGAGAAGCCACTATCTATAAAACATTGAGCAATTGCCAAAAACACCAAAGGCATGGCTATTGTTCCATAATCTTCAGGTGAAAGAAGCCTAGCAAGAATTATTCCAAATAGAAATTGTACACCCTGCGTAGCAAAGCGTTCTATCACACTCCAAACTAACCCTTTTCTTGTTTTTGTTTTTAAATTGTCAGACATTATCTATCTTTATACATGTTTTCGTAATACTTCTGATAGTCACCGTTTGTCACATTGTCCATCCATTCCTGGTTTTCAAGATACCACTTCACGGTTTCCTCGATACCCTCCTCAAACTGGAGTGATGGCTCCCAGCCGAGTTCCTTCTGCAACTTTCTAGAGTCGATGGCATAACGCATATCGTGACCCTTTCTGTCTGTTACGTAAGTGATGAGATCCATATCCTCGCCTTCCTTTCTGCCGAGCAATCTATCAACAGTCTTGATTACCACCTTGATGATATCAATGTTCTTCCACTCGTTGAAACCGCCGATGTTGTAAGTCTCGGCAATCTTACCCTTGTGGAAAAT
>ULVC01072056.1_pt1 | contig 31875 bp, 30 predicted proteins | sample 1958821 | NCBI WGS metagenome assembly ULVC01 (sample SAMEA4835769, study PRJEB28245) | human gut metagenome | biome: gut microbiome; material: fecal sample | place: Denmark | collected 2008 | reverse complement strand
GGGTCATGCCGTCGGACGCAGGCGCGGTAAAGTCGCTGCCGTTTTTCACGATGATTTGAATAGCATCGGAGCTGCCGCCGAGCGTTCCGCCGCCAAGGTCAAGGGTAACGACCTTCAGTCCGTCAGAGCTCAGTGTGTCAGGGTTCAGGACTTCAAGGACAGGGCGGAAACCGACGAGCGGGAGGAAGTCCGTAGCATCGTCGTCGTTCCAGCGTCGGCCCGAATCGTACCCGCGAATCGCACGGAGCGACGAGTTGTATCTTGTTGTGTCCTGCCCCCACGAAAATATGCCATTCCAGTTTTTGATGTAGCCGCTGTCCTTGTCCAGTATCCTGTCCCATTCGTTGCTTTGGGGCGTACCGCGTTCTGAATCACCCGAGCCTCTGTTATCACTTCCCACGGACGGCGCACGCAGGGTATAGTCCACACCGCCTGTGGCATAGTCCTTGCCGAAAATCAGACCTGCGGTATTCAGGTCATCCCAGCTTACCGTATGCGTTACGGCATAGTCCGCAATGAATAGGCTGTGGGGATATTTATTCTTCTGAGCATACTCCTCGGTGGTTGCCATTTCCGATGTGAGCTTATAAGCGTTGACCGTGCCTGCATAGGTAAAAGGCACATAATGCAGGGTGCTGTCCGGTAGATTGCTGTTTACCGTTCCCGAAATATTCATTGCCGAAAGGTCAAAATAGTATCTGCCGCCGGGGGCGAGGGTAAACTGTTCGTCAGGCTGACTTTCCACCGTCAGCGTGACATCCGCAAAAGCACTTGCAAGGTCGGTCTTGCAGTCACCGTTATACTGCTCGCTGAATACCTTCATGGTATAGTCGCCCGGTGCAATGTCAGACGGGATTTTGATTTCAACCCTTCCGCTTTTGGCAGTAGGCTGTGCTACTCTGCCGTAATACTGTGCGCCATTGTTATCCGCCAGGATGACAGAGATATATTCATTTTTCCCTGTGGTCGCCCCTTTGTAATTCAGCGTAACGGTATCGTCGGGGGCGGCGCTGACAGTTTTTTCCGTTACGGCAAAATTGCGTCTACTATCTAAAAGCGTCAGCTTCCACTCGTTTCCGCTGTATTCGGGAATCGGGGTCAGCCCTCCGTCAGGCTTTCCGCCCACAGCGGCAGATGCAAAAAGGACAGAGTTCAGATTTAAGTTAAAAGCGGGACGAACAGTCCGATAATTATTGAAAATGAGGACAGAGAACCCAGAGTATTGGACAGAACCCTCACTACGCACGACGGCGAGACGATATTTATCGGAGCCGGGGGAGCGCAGCCACCAACCGCTATCCACCCAATTCGGATGTGCAGGATTCAAGGCACGCAGATCGTTGTTTACAGCAATAGCCTCTTTTGCGGAAAGTGGCCAGAATACAGCGTTATCCACCTGCCCTCCCGCTACACAGTCGGTATTCTCTCCGTCGTAACTTCCGCTTGTCAGCGTCCGTTTCTTTACGGCAGCATTTTCTTCTGTCGTCAGCTTTTCCGCAAGCGCATCTATCGCGGTTTTCAAATTACTCGGTGCGTATTCGTTGTTTAATATGGTATCGACAAATGGTATAACCCCCATAGCGCCTGCCGCAAGCAGGGTAATATCCCCCTTTGAGCTTGTAACACCGCTTCCGTCATAGCCGATAACTCGCCATGCAGCGGGATTATTTTCATGGTTTTGCCCGAAATACACAGTCGGTGCGGTCGCTGTGTTTACATTTTTACTTAACACACTTAGTGCATCTGCACCAAGCTGTATCGCAGCAGAGCCCCCTGCCCCAACCTCCTCGGCGAATACGCTTATCGGCGTAAGGCAGAGCATCATGCATAAAGTCAGCAGGATACTAAGTATTCGTTTTTTCATTTTTCGCCACCTCCGTTATATAAATTTAATCAAGAGCGGTTATTGTAATAGTGCCTCTAAAGCCACCGAGATAAGTATTGTATGCCGAATTTTCAAACCACAACTGCAATGTAATGTCTTTATTTGACGCATCATACATTCTGTTGAAATTAAAGGAATGTTGATCATTGGTATACGGTATTTTTGCCCCGTCCCTTTTTATTCGTGTAAGCTCCCTGCACAGATCGTTATCATAACCGTCCGTCATCTGAATAGAGTAATTGCCGCTGTTGTTAAATTCGTTTGAACCGACTTCGAGAGAACCGCTTAAGCAGACATTGTAAATATGTCCTTTTTTGAGGGTAATATTATTCATGTAGGATGAAATCAAGCCGCCCTTGTTTATTTTTTGGTAGACAGAAATATTGACACGACTGTTATTCAGTACTGTCCTCGGAGCGTTTGCCTCTCCGTAAAAATATCCCGAACAGCTGCCGTTCTGACCTGCGTCACCCTTGTCGCCTTTATCTCCTTTGTCACCCTTTTCGCCTTTTTCACCGTCAACTCCTGTGGCTTTCACTCCCGTATCGGTCGCTCCAATCCACCAGTTGCCGTTTTCACCGATGAACGGGGTATTTCCGTCTTTGCCGTCAGAGCCGTTTTGTCCGTTTGTTCCGTCCTTACCATCAACACCATCTTTGCCGTCAACACCATCTTTGCCGTCAACACCATCTTTACCGTCAACACCGTCTTTGCCGTTTATACCGTCCTTGCCGTCTGCGCCGTCAAGACCTTTCAAAATTGAAAGATCGTAAAGGTTAAGCCATATTTCATCGCCGACATAACGCCACTGTAGGTTATTTTCATTTACACGGAACTCAGGTGTTTTTCCGTTTGCTCCGTCCTTACCGTTCTGTCCGGCATCTCCTTTATCTCCCTTGTCGCCTTTTTCACCGTCAACACCTGCGGCTTTTACGCCAATGTCGGTCACTCCGAGCCACCAGTTGCCGTTTTCACCGATGAACGGCGTATCACCGTTTTTGCCGTCAATACCATCGACACCGTTCTTTCCGTCGATTCCGTCTTTTCCGTCAAGACCTTTCAAATTTGAAAGATCGTAAAGATTTAACCATATTTCTTCACTGACATAACGCCATTGAAGATTGTTTTCATTTACACGGAACTCCGGTGTTTTTCCGTTTGCTCCGTCTTTACCGTTCTGCCCTGTGGGTCCTTTTATATCGGAAATGGCAACAAGGTTTTGCCAGTCTTCTCCCTCATAGCGCCACTGTATATATTCTGTTGTTCTTTGTACCTCTATGTTTTTGCCGTCAAGACCGTTCTTTCCGTCAGTACCGTCTTTACCGTCAGCACCGTCTTTGCCGTCAATGCCGTTTTTTCCGTCAGTACCGTCTTTACCGTCAGCACCATCTTTTCCGTTAGTACCGTCTTTGCCGTCAATGCCGTTTTTTCCGTCAGTACCGTTCTTTCCGTCAGTACCGTTCTTTCCGTCAGTACCGTCTTTGCCGTCCTTGCCGTTTTCTCCGTCAGCACCTCTGAGCGTGTTAAGAGCTACAAGATCGTGCCATTCCTCTTCGGCGGTATCTCTCCATTGGATTGCTGTGCCGTTGTTTCGCACCTCAGGCAACAGGGTTTTGCTATTTTCCGCCTTACTGCATACGGCAGCAAATGCAATGCAAAGTATGATGCAAAGCACAAGACAGAGTGCGGTAGTAATACAGTATATTCGTTTTTTCATTTGTCATTGCCTCCTCTCAAATATTGTGAACGGTATTTATCAGTAAACAGGGCAACACCCTGTTTTAAGACCTCCATTTGGGTTTTTAAATAATATTCATCCTCAAACATAGCATAGTGTACACAGGCACGGACAAATATAAAAATCAGCGGTGTAATCACCGTGTACGGAATGCCGATTTTCGGCTCAAGCCGCTTTGCATACTCGGTATAGCGCTCATTTACCCCCTCAAAAAATTTCTTGCCGTGCTCAATATATTTCGGATGGGTATAGACCTGATACATCAGCCGATATTTCTTGCCGTGCTTCTTTGCGGTCCAATACGGAACCTCTTTCACAAATCGAACAACATCCTTCGGGTCGGTGGGAGCTTTTTCCATAAAATCATCCTCGACCTTTTCCATACAGTATGCAGTTGATTCAATAATCAGTTCATCAACACTGTTGAAATAGGAATACAGATTTCCCGTTGTACAGCCACACGCTGCCGCCAAAGCCTTGATGCCCGTACCGGTCAATCCGTTTTCAGCATAGCATTCAAAGCATTTTTCCATTATTTCCCTCTTACGCTCGTTGTGCTGTTCCTCTGTTGTTCTCATAATATTCGCTTCCTTTTGATAACTAATCGATTAATTAATTATAGTATAGCACAGAGCTACGGCAATTTCAACAATTAACTAAGAAAAAATCGCAAAATATTAAATTTTTATCGCATCTGTCGGAAACTTTACTGCTATAGCAGTACCCTTTTCCGAACTTTCTTCCACACGAACTTTACCATTGTGCAGTGCAACGATTTCCCACACCAAAGAAAGTCCCAATCCAACTCCGCCGTATTCTCTGCTTCGGGATTTATCCACACGAAAGAAGGGCTGAAAAATACTTTCTCTGTATTGTTCGGGGATGCCGTAGCCGGTATCCGCAACCGTAATAACAAGCTGATTGTCTTTGTGCGTTACGGTAATATTCACTGTACCGTCAAAACGGTTGTAGCGTATAGCGTTTTCGGTCAGATTATATAACAAACGATAAATCAGCGTGTCACTGCCTGTCATAACAGCATCGCCCGTGCTTTCAAGTGTAACATTGTTCTTCTCTGCAAGGGGTGCAAGATCAGTGAAAATCTCTTCTACCATAGGTCCTATCTCTATGCGGTCGGCACACGATACTGTGCGAAGCTCGCTCATTTCCAACAGGGTTTTTGTCATTTGTGTCATTCGTTCGGTCTGCTCACGCAACAATCGGAGAAACTCCGCCGTTTCAGGTGATACCTCGGGATGCTCTGCCGAAAAAAGTTCAAGCTGTGCCTGCATAAGCGAAAGCGGCGTGCGCAACTCATGCGCGGCGTTTCCCGTGAACTGTCGTTGAGCGGTAAATCCCTCATCAAGACGGTCAAGCATCCGATTGAACGACTTGACAAACTGTCTCAGTTCAGGCGGAACTTCTTCGGTTATCTTCATATCCGTCAAATTGTTAGGTTGAACCTTTTCAACCCGAGCGGTAAAAGTACGCAGAGGCTTCAGTGCATGCCCGCTTAAAAAATACGCAAGCACACCGCCTAACAATGTTGCCGCCGCCGTAATATACCAATTGGTAGCGATAAAGGATTCCTGTGCTCCGTTAATTACAATAGTCAATTCCCGATCAAGCTTTTCGTGTTCAGGATCGAAAAAGTCAGGTTCTCCTTTGTCCGTATCACCGTAACCTGTAACATAAGAGCCTATGGAATCCATATAATGGCTGCCGGAATAGCCGATAAGAACATTCATAAAAATGCAGGTGGCTCCGATAAGAAGTGCAGTCATCAGAGTTATGCGCCATTGCAAGGATAGCTTTTTCATACTTTTTCTTCCTCCATAACATATCCTTCACCAATGCGATTGCGAATCGGGTCATAGCCGAGTGCCGCACGCAGTTTCTTTCGTAATGCAGAAATATGTACTCTTATTGAATTGCTGAAATTGTCAACACTGTTATCCCAAACATGGTCGAGCAGTTCTTCCTGACTGACGGGGCGACCTTGATTAAGAAGTAAATATTCAAGTATTCCGATTTCTTTTCGGGTAAGTGACAGTTCCTGACCGTCAGCAACGGCAACACGGGCTTTGGTGTCAAAAGCAACCTTTCCACAGTTCAAAACAACATTGTTTTGTGTAAACCGACGGCGAGTCAGACTGCGTATTCTTGCCTCAAGCTCCTCCAAATGAAAAGGCTTTGTCAGGTAATCGTTTGCTCCGGCATCCAGCCCCTCCACCTTGTCGGCAACCTCACAGCGTGCCGAAAGAATTAACACTCCGGTATCTCTGTCGGTTTGTCGCAGAGTTCGCAGTACCGTCATCCCGTCTGCACCGGGTAAATTCAAATCAAGTAAAACAAGATCGTACTTTTCTATTCCGAGCAACTCATTTGCTTTGTTTCCGTCATAACAAAAATCAACGCTGTATGCCAATCTTTTAAGGCTGCGAACAATTGTCTCGCACAGCGCACGCTCGTCTTCAATTACTAAAATACGCATAGAAACTCTCCTTGTTGTGTTTTCATATTTCTTTGATAATTTAATTATATCATTATATCGCTCAGACATAAAGTTTTTGTTAAGTTTTCGTTCTTAACAGGGATTTTACATCCTATGTGCTACAATGAGAGCACAAAAGAAAGGAGTGACCGAATTGACTCGAAAGAAAAAAGCCGTATTTCAGATCGTACTGATTATCTGCGGAATTACGATGCTGTGTTACGGAGCTCTGCGTGGAGAGGCAGAAACCGTGTTAAGCAAGGCAATCCGGCTGTGTTTGGAGTGTGTGGGAATTGGATAACAAAGAACCGAAGAAAAAAAGAGGCGGTGTATCGCAGTTTCTCTCACGCTTTCGATGGCTTATTCAAGCAGGAGCAACTTTGCTGAGTAATATTCATCTGCCGAATTTATTGAAGGGCAGAATTTATCAAGGCAACGGAAAGGCTGTTTGCGTTCCGGGACTGAATTGCTATTCCTGCCCTGCGGCATCGGGTGCATGCCCAATCGGCTCGTTTCAGGCTGTGGTGGGTTCGTCAAAATTCAGTTTTTCATATTATATCACAGGATTCCTCATATTGATAGGAGTTCTGCTCGGGCGTTTTATCTGCGGTTTTTTGTGTCCGTTCGGATGGCTTCAGGAACTGTTACATAAGATACCGACAAAAAAGCTTTCCACTAAAAAGCTGAAGCCGCTGACATACATAAAATATGCAGTTTTGCTTTTTGCTGTAGGTTTGCTGCCAATGCTCATTACAAACGATGTGGGTATGGGAGATCCTTTTTTCTGTAAGTATCTTTGTCCTCAAGGGGTACTCGAGGGAGCAATCCCTCTTGCCGCCATCGATTCGGGAATCCGCGCCGCACTGGGTACGCTCTTTTCGTGGAAGCTGGGCATATTGATTACGGTAATCGTACTGAGTGTACTTTTCTACAGACCGTTCTGCAAGTGGCTGTGTCCTCTCGGTGCATTTTATGCATTGCTTAACAAGGTGTCGCTTTTCGGAATGAAAGTAGACAAACACAAGTGCATTTCCTGCGGAAAGTGTGCCAAAGTATGCAAGATGGATGTAGATGTAACCAAAACTCCCGACCACACCGAATGCATACGCTGTGGTAAGTGTATCCGTGCCTGTCCTACCAAGGCGGTCAGCTTTCGCTACGGCTTTGGCAAAGGAAAAGAAAATGATTGTCCCGCTGAAAAAGCGGAAACAGCAAAACAAAAAATTGAAACAGAAATTGAAACAAAAAAGGAGTAAACACCATGAAAACAACAAAAATTTTAACCTTACTGACTGCCTTGGTGATGTTGTTAAGCTTTGCCGCCTGTGGCACAAACAAAGGCAATACGACGAATACTACCGCAAATAAGAAAAGCGAAACGGCTATGCTGACAGCTGTGAATCCAAACACACAAGACGAGGCCGCCGACCTGCATCAAAAACTGATGGCACAGGAAAATGCTATTCTTTCCGAAAACAGCAAACTTTGGGAAAAGGTATTTCTTTCAGCCGATAAGGGTATGGCGAAGATTGAGGACGGCGGAAACTACGGTGATTTTCTTCTGAAAACGATTGACGGTATCAAGGATCAGTTCAGTGCAGATGAGTTGAAGCTGCTTAATGAAGGCGCCGAAGAGATTAAGGAAATTGAAGGAAAGCTGACGCTTTTGGAACAAAAATTTCCCGGATGCGGAGAAAAACCGTCTGATGGAGATATGAGCGTTCCGGCGGAAAACGGTAAGCCCATCGAAAAGGATAATCTGAAGAAATTCCCGACATTTGACGGCAAGGATCTTGACGGAAACGAAGTTAAGAGCAGTACGCTTTTTGCAAAAAATACCGTTACTGTAGTAAACTTCTGGTTTACCACCTGCAATCCCTGCGTGGAAGAACTTGCCGACCTGGAAGCTCTGAATAAACAGCTTGCAAAAAAAGGCGGAGCAGTAGTCGGAATCAATTCATTTACACTTGACGGTGACAAAACGGCTATCTCTGACGCAAAGAATATTCTGAAAAAAAAGGGTGTGACCTACAAAAACATTTGGTTTGATTCAAAAAGTAAAGCCGGAGAATTCACATCCGGATTGTACTCCTACCCCACAACTTATGTTGTCGATAAAAACGGTAATATTGTGGGAGAGCCGATTGTCGGTGCAATATCCTCCGAAAAGCAGTCTGAAAAGCTGCAAAAGTTGATTGATCAGGCAATTGCAAACAGCAAGAACTGATGTGTGCCCTGTCACGACAAAGTATCAATAATGCATATTTTCAGGTTCTGTAAATTTTACATATAGATTCCAACAAATATGCCAATAACTAAGCCCATATAATTTTTCAAACAACAAAACCTCCTGCAACGGATTTTACTCTGTGCAGGAGGTTTATTCTTATTCCGATATTTTTTATTTCATCATTATATCTGTATAAAAATTTTACATAGCTGTAAAGCTGTTTATCATCACAATAAATTTGTATTCTGTTCAAGCATTAAAAAGGAGGCTCTTTCGAGCCTCCTTACAGCAGTTGTTCCACCCTATTTTATTGTAGAGTTTGTTACTGTCAAAATGCAAATATCAAAACTGCCGATCTGTTATTTTACTTTTCATATTTGACTATATCAAAAAGAATTCAAACGAAATCAATAATGTGTATGGTGATATCATGGCTGATGAAATTAATTCACAAAGGATTTTTTGGTCAATTTGGTTTTTACGAATACTATTGACGAAAAAATTGAACTATCGACAACAAAAGGCTTTGCTGTAATAACTGCTCATATTAAATTCTATTGAATGTATTAGATTGATTTTTAGTGATTAAGTGTGTATAATGTATATTGGGAGGTATCTATGGGAAAACAAAATTATTTTTTCAGCGGAATTACGGACATACTGATTCTTGCCATTTTGTGTGAGCATGACAGTTATGTGTATGAAATTGTAAAATTCATAAAAGAAAAATCAAACGGATGCCTGTCCATATCTCAGAACACCGTTTACGCAGTCACCTACAAGCTTGTTAACGAAGGAAAAATCAGCGAATATTCAAAGCTTGTCGGCAAAAAGCGCACACGAATTTATTATCATATTGAGGACGAAGGTCGGGCATATTATGAAAACCTTTTGGAAAGTTTTCATAATGCTTACAGCGGTGTAAAGAGTATTTTAAATATTTTAAAAGAGGACAAGGGCAATAAACAATAACGGGGATTCCCTATGTTGTCAAAAAAATAAGGGCAGGCAAATACATCAAAAGACTTATTGCGGTTGTACTTATTCTTGCACTCATATCAACTGTTACATACTGCATTGTTTTGCATGAAGACCATCAGATTACAAAAAGACAGGAAGCTGTTATAGCCGAAGATGTAATCGAATAGTATAAATTCCGTTCGGATATTTTTAAAATTTACAGACCGATTTCAAATTTGATTTTGAAGTCGGTCTTTTTTGTATATACACTTCTTACGCAATGAAAATACATATTCTGATTGTATTGTATCAATAGACATTATAAAAAGCAATGTTATCAGAACTATCAATCAGTTTAAATAATGTGAGCAAGAATATAGCAACTGTCAGTACAACATCAAAAGCAAAATATATCAAATATGACTTCACAATACGTTTGTTGCCGTTTAACTTTTTCGGATTGACTTTACTGTAATCTATCATAATAAATATCTCATCTCACCCTATGTACATATCAAATTCAATTTCAGCCGATAATTGTGCCATTGCTTTAATAACATCCGATGAAAAATATATAATCGGTTTTTCGGGTAAATCTACAACAACACAAAATTTAGCATGCAGTTTATATTGGTTTATTACGCTGATAATATTTTTCATATTTGGTTTGAGCATATCAATCATCTTGGGCATTGCATGCTCAACCTCAACTGTTTTTATGTAGTCAGTTGAATACAATAAACTTGATTCTTCATTAATTTTTTCTATATTTTTATTCGGACCTATATATCTCATCTCGCCCATTCTCTTTTTTTCAATTGGTTGGATACCAATATAATGACTAATTTTATCAATATCGGTTTTGGGATTATCTGTCCAAAGAATGAACTCAACCATTATTCCTTCCATAGTCTGAACCTCAATTCTATAAATACTTACTTAAGTATAAATATAACAATCTGCAAAAGCAATATAGGTTATTGTCTTGTCATTATTTTCGGAAAATACGACAAATATTTCGCCTTGTTTTTAGCAGTATTCACCCATGATTATGTAAAGTAAATATAGGTTGTTTTACAAATTATTGCATAATGTAAAGCCCTTGTATTTTTGCTGTAAATAGTTAGTTATTGTTATTGACCGTTACATTGCACAATGAAACAATGTGAAGTAATTGCTTTTCTGTTTTTCGTGAACATTCAGATTTTTATACACAACGGTCAGATTAAACAGATATAAATGCGATATCTTCCCATATTTTTTTAAATAACAAATTATTCATTTTTCCATATCACTTGTTCATTAAGCTTGAAAGTAATTTTTCATACTTTGCATTGATTGTAATTTGCGTTGCGGTGTTGAATACAAACGAAGTTACTCCGTCATCACAACCATAATCGTCTATCTGTCTGACGGTGCAGATTCCGTTTTCCAGCGACAACGGTAATCCCGTGATATTCTCATTACCGCTGTGCAGCAATTCTATACTTACTATGAAGTTTTTAATGATTGCGGATTTTATTGCGGAATCAAATACAGCGTTACCGTCAATTTCAACGCTGTCTTCAAAAGTATCAGTTTCAATAAGTTTCTCCATTTTTTGATTATATTTTGAATCATACTCGATTCTGAAGAAATCAGATACTATTTTTACAATTACACCGTCACAAGTTCCGTCTGTATTGTACATTTGAATTGCAACCTCATCTTCGTTAAGTGCAATAATCTTGCCGTAAATAAACTTGTCACATTCATCATCTGTATAAAAACTGCAATTTTTATTGCTTTGAAAAGCTTTTAATAATTCCGAATACATCGTATCACCTCATAAATTCTACATAATTATAAATTTTATCGTGCAAATAAATTGCCAAGATATTTTATCATAATATATGCCTCACAGTCAATGTTCTACAACATACCAATTTGTTGCGATTGATTTACATAATCCTTCATCAGAATCAATGTTCAGGTGTTCGTTTTTTGAATATACTAAGTCAATGCTCTGATTAGTATAGGAAAAAGATATTTTTCTGTAATTACTGCAATTGCCGTACCAAACCGAGATATATTTTTATTACGGATAAAAAAGCTCTTTAGGCAACAAAAATGTGTAAGGTGCGGTTATTATTGCCATTGTAAGAGATGCAATTATTTTCTGCTTTTTAGAAAGTCCTTTATTGTTAAATGACACACGATAATTAAAAGCAAAAATAAAAATACTGCTAAACAGAATACCGCTGACAATAAACAAAACTCCGTAGATGCTGTCATAACAGGAGTGGTTAGTTGCAAGATATATTCCCGAAAGAATTTGTTTTCCGATATCGTTGCCCTCGTAATATTCCGCACCTGATCCAATAGATATTGCCATTAGATACAACACACCTAAAAAATCAGAAAGAAATCCATACAGAAATACGGGAATTATTGATTTCTTATACAATTGCCAAGTGAATTTCTTGTAAATAAAAATTGAAATTATTAAGAGAACTATTGAATCTATTATGAAATTCCCTAAGGCTGATACAATCCAAAGAGTGGGAACAAAGAAGAACAGCATAAACGGCGGCAAAATCATATTGTATAATTTAACATCTTTTTTCATAATATCACCTTCTTAATGATTATTTTCAGTTCACTATATACCAATTCGGTTTATGATAACAAATCAGCTTATTGCGAGCTGATCAATTAAGTAACCTTTCACCCATAAATTAGCCACTCCTCGAGGCAAAATGTAGTTAATTGTGTAACAATACAAGAAATTCTTTGTTGCAAGCAGTTCGTCACAGTCGCATTTGTCAGCAATTTTAACAGGTTTATTAGAGCCGACTTCGAGTTTCCATATACCGTTATAAGGGCTTTCAACCGTTTTGCATATTATCGCCGATTCTGTTTTCTCGGATATGTAGTAAACACAATCGTTATTGGATGTAATAAATTTAACATCGGGATGCTGAATTGTCGGATAATTTACATCTTTATCAAGACATACATTGTTTACGGTTTGGGTTTCATCGCAAAAGAAATAGAAAGTATCTTTGCATACCGTTACATAGCGAATTCCGTTTACATAATTTGCATTTTTACTTTTGAGCAATTTGCAGGATTTCAGGTCATATTTTTTGAAAATATACTGCTTTCCTACTTTGAGGCTGTAACCGTATTCATCTGTTTCATCCTCAAAAATACGCTCCACAATATAGAGATTGCCATCTGAAATATTTATATAATAAATCTGATTATCAAACTTAATATCCCCTATATTTTCAAGAGTATCAGAGTCTTTCAATATTACGGAATCATTCTTTGTGTAAGCAATAACTTCATTGTTACAAACAAAACTTCGGCAATCGGTGTCTATGGTTTTTCGTGTGTTTGTTGTTGTATCAAGACAGCAGAGCTTATCGCCGTTAATATAGAATAAATTATCGTTAATCAGAGAACCGTTTGAAGGCAAATTTACGGTTGAATTGTTTTTTGAATCATAAGCCGTAACCTTAGTTTTTCTGTAATCTGCCGCTGCAAGCGTTCCGTCATTATAGGACAGGTAACTGTTGTTAAAATATGAATCTGTGTCGGAATCGTAAACCATATTAAATGAAGGATTATAAAAGAAAAGCAAATATGCAAATACAATGCATGCAACTGTCAATACGGATATTAAAACGAGAGTACATTTCTTTTTCATAAGTAATCCTCCTCTGAAAAAATTACTGCTTCAGCTGCTTATAAAAACGCTTTCAAAGCGTTCTTTAGCGTCTGTAAATGTACCTTTGGTAACTATAAAGAAAACCAAATTTATAATCAAAATAAAGACAATTGAAATAATTATTGCAAGGCACAAATTTGCAAGACTAAAGTATGTAATCAAACCAAATAATACTCCCGCCAAAGAAAATAAAACAGCCAAAAAGTAATATATTTTGTTTGATTGCAAAGTCAAATTTACTTTAAGATTTTCGTCAAGCTGTTTTGTTTGAATTTTTATTAATGGAGCTAATATGCCCTCGCGGGAAAGTAGTGATGTAGATGTAACTTTTAAATCAGTAATATTTTTAGGGTTATCACAGTAAAATTCATATCCATTATCGTATGAAGAAGAACTGCAATTAAAAGCAGTATGCTTTTTGAGTTTATCATAAAATTCAGTTTCGGAAATCTTAATAATATATTCAAATGATTTTTTCATACTTCTCCCTCATTTCCAATCAAAGGCATTTTTTGACAACACAAGTTCTGAGTTATCTGTAACTTCTTTCAATACAGGCAGAATTTTATTGTAGTCCTCTGCGTATATAAAAAGTTCGGAATGGCAGGTCGGTTGCAAAATGACCTTACTGTTCGGAAGATACAAATCTATACAAGCAAGATACCTGAAGTTATTTTCTACGATACAGTCTATAATCAAATCATCTTCGGAACATTTGAGTGCGTAGCTTTTATTCTTTTTTATATAACTTCTGAGATTGTTATAGCAATCATAGCTTTTCTTATCCGACCAACTTTCAAACATACATTCTTTTTGCGAAAATTTATTACCGATTACGATATAATCGTTTAAAGCGGAAACTATCTTTTTAATTGCATCACTGAATAAATTTGCGACACGGTAAAAATCCGCCTTATCTGATAACGAGGCGTCATTATCAAAACCACCGTCCCAGTATTTTTTATATGTAATGTAATAAATTTCTTTCTGTTTGTAAATTTTTCTTTTAAATTTAATTTTATCTTCGCTGATTTTTATCATTTTACAATATCCTTCCGAACAATAGTGCTTACATAGAAATTATAAACTTACTTTACCTCTTTGCACTTTTATTATACTATTTTAAAACAATATTTGTCAAGATTTGTATTAGTTATTTTAATACATTAATCCCGATTTTTTAAATAAAAATCGGGGAACAGAAATTATTTTATCTGTTCCCCGAATGTGTTTTATAAAATATTAAATTCAGTAAATTATTCTTTTACAATGTTTTCAAATGTGTGCCAACCGAGAACTGCACATTTTACACGGGCAGGCATATGAGAAATGTCAGACAATGCTCCGCCCTCCTCAAGCTCTTCAATTTCTTCGTCAGTTGCTTTGCCTTGAATCATTTTAAGGAAAATATCTTTCAGATGTTCGGCTTCATCAACTGTTTTGCCGATAATCAAATCAAGCATAATATCGGCTGACGCCTGGGAAATTGCACAGCCGTCACCTGTAAACGAACCGTCTGTAATCACACCGTCTTTGATGTTAAGATTAAGCACAATGTCATCACCGCAGCTTGGATTCACACCCTCAAGGCTTGCCGTTGCCGTATCAAGCGGATGTTTGTGCATTGGATGAAGATTGTGATCGGTCAGGATTTCATTGTAAAAGCTTCTGTTATTTTCCATATCCCATTCTCCTTCTGACAGATGACACGCTGTTCAAAAACGCATCAATGTCATCTTTCGTATTGTAGAAATAAATGCTTGCCCTTGTTGTTGACGGAATGCCTAAAAATTCCATCAAAGGCTGTGCGCAATGGTGTCCTGCACGGACTGCAATACCGTCAGCGTCGAGAATACTGCTGACATCATGCGGATGAACTCCGTCAATTGTAAAGCTGATAATTCCGCAATGCTCATTCGGGTTGTTGCTTCCCTGAATATTGATGTGAGGAATTTTCATAAGTCCGTCAAAGGCTCTTTTGGTAAGCTCTTCTTCAATACCGCCGATTGTATCAAAACCAATATTTTGAATGTATTCAATTGCTGTTTTCAGCCCCCATGCGCCAGCCGCATTTACCGTTCCTGCCTCGAATTTATGCGGTAAATCGGAATAGATAACCTTGTCCCTTGTAACGGAATCAATCATCTCACCGCCCGTTAAAAACGGCGGCATTTTTTCAAGAAGGCTTTCTCTGCCGTATAATACACCGATTCCGAAGGGTGCCATAAGTTTGTGACCGGAAAATGCAAGAAAATCTACATCAAGCGACTGAACATCAACGGGAATGTGCGGAACGCTCTGTGACGCGTCAAGCACAACAACTGCACCGCATTCCTTTGCAAGCTCTGTGATACGCTTTATGGGAGTTTTGCAACCGAGTACATTTGATATGTGAGTTACTGCCACAAGCCTTGTACGCTCCGAAAAAGCCTGTTTCAGCTGTTCTTCGGTAATTGTGCCGTCAGGGTTGCATTCAATGTACTTTACCGCTGCACCCGTTTTTTCTGCAACGACTCTCCATGGCAACTGGTTACTGTGGTGTTCCATTACAGTGACAAGAATTTCGTCACCTTTTTTAAGAAAATTCATTCCATAGCTGTAGGCAACAAGATTGAGACTCTCGGTTGCATTGCGTGTAAATATTATTTCACGCTCCGACCTTGCATTAATGAACTTTCTGACTGTTTCACGGGATTGCTCATAACACTCGGTTGCTTTGAAACCCAAATCATAAAGTCCACGCAGAGGATTTGCATTGCATTTTTTGTAGAACTCCATTTCCGAATTTATAACCGATTCAGGTCTTTGAGCAGTTGCGGCACTGTCGAGATAGACTACAGGATTTTCTCGCAAAAGCGGAAAATCTTCCTTAAAGTTTTTCATTTGCATAGCCTGTAACCTCCTCCAGACAGGATTTTGCAAGCGTTTCAAGCTCCTCATCACCGATTTTTGAGCATAAAGCGTCAAGCTTTGCACGAGCCATAAGGTTACAAGCCTCTTCTTCGTCAAGGCCTCTGCTTGCAAGATAGAAAAGCACATCATCGGACGGTCTGCCGATTGACGCACCGTGGTTGCCCTCAACATCCTCTTCCGCACAAAGAATGAGCGGTACGGTCTGATTGATTACATCTTCACCTAAAATGAGAACATCTTCGTTCTCGTCACCCTTAGCACCCGATGAGCCGAGCGGAAAATCAATTGTACCACGGAATAATTTATGTGCTTTATCTCTCAAGACACCTCCGGCATTCATTGAGCTGACGGTCTTTTTGCCGATATGCTCGGCAACATAGTTCATATCAAGCAACTGCTCGTCCTTGCAATAGTAGCCGACATTGAGGTCAAGATTGCTCTGCCTGCCCAAAAGCGTTGCCTTTGTGCCTGTATAGGTTTCATCTCCGCCGATAAAAAGCTGTAATATCTCTGCGGTTGCATTATCTTCACATTCTGCACCGACATCGTTTATAAAGCGGAAATTTTGCGAAAGGAGATTAAGCTGTACGAGTCTGATTTTTGCGCCTTTTTCAGCTTTAAATTTCGTTCTTACGGCACAAATACCGTTTGCATTCCACGCTGACTGCATTGTCATAAACACGGTAAGCTGTGTGTTTTCGGGAGCGTAAAGTTCTACATCTGCAAAAGCGTTTTCACCATTTTTGCAATTAAAAAACAGCTTTTCGCTTTTTGTTTTATCAGCCGATATTCTGATTTTTTCAGACTGTGATATTTTTGAGATTTCGTCAATCTCCTCGCCCATACCTGTCTGAATATTTGCAAATGAATCCCGAATTTTTGAATCGGAATTGTTTATATATTTTTCGATTATTTCTTTTTGAACAGGAATACTGTTCCAACCGTCAACGGGAATATTTCGGATTTTTGCCCGATTCACTCCCAATCGGTTCCAAGTGGGTGACGGAAGAAAGTTCACTGTTAAGTCTTTATTATCAACCATAATGTCCTCCTTATCCGATACTGCCCGTCATCTCAAGCTGAATGAGATTGTTCATTTCAACCGCATATTCAAGCGGAAGTTCCTTTGACACATTGTCTGCAAAACCGCTGACTATCATCGCCCTTGCATCCTCTTCACTAAGACCTCTTGACATGAGGTAGAATACAGCCTCATCGCTGATTCTGCCTATTTTCGCCTCGTGACCGATATCTGCGTGCGGAGTTCTGATATCCATTACAGGAATAGTATCTGAGCGTGACTTTGAATCAAGCATAAGTGACTGACATGAAACGGCAGATTTTGCATTTTCGGCAGACTTGTTTACAACAACGGAGCTTCTGAATGTGCTGATTCCGCCGTCTTTTGAAATTGACCTTGTGTTCATAAACGAAGATGTTTCTTTGCCGATATGAACTACTTTTGCGCCTGTATCAAGGTTCTGTCCCTTGCCTGCAAATGTAATGCCCGTAAACTCCATTCTTGAACGGTCGCCTTTTAAAATTGTCATCGGATAAAGATATGACACATGAGAACCGAATGAACCCGATACCCATTCCATAGTACCGCCATCTTCAACAAGTGCTCTTTTGGTGTTAAGGTTGTACATATTTTTTGACCAGTTTTCAATTGTTGAATATCTGAGTCTTGCATTTTTCTTTACAAAAAGCTCAACGCATCCTGCGTGAAGATTTGCTATGTTATATTTTGGAGCAGAACAACCCTCTATAAAATGCAGGTCTGCACCCTCGTCAACGATAATGAGCGTGTGTTCAAACTGACCTGCACCGGGTGCGTTAAGTCTGAAATATGACTGCAACGGAATTTCTACCGATACTCCCGGCGGAACATATACAAACGAACCACCTGACCATACTGCACCGTGAAGTGCGGCAAATTTGTGGTCATTCGGACGGACAAGTTTCATAAAATATTTTTTTACCATGTCGGCATATTCGCCCTTTAACGCACTCTCCATATCGGTATATACTACGCCCTGTGCGGCAACCTCTTCACGAACATTGTGGTACACAAGCTCGGAATCATACTGCGCTCCGACACCTGCAAGGGACTTTCTCTCTGCCTGAGGAATACCGAGCCTTTCAAATGTATTCTTGATATCTTCGGGAACTTCCGACCATTTTGCGGTCATCCTTGTGTTCGGACGGACATAGGTTGCAATATTGTCCATATTAAGTCCGTCAATGGGCGGTCCCCAGTTTGGAACTTTGAGTTCATTATAAATTTGAAGTGACTGCAAACGGAAATTCTGCATCCACACGGGATCGTTCTTTTCCTTTGAAATTTTTTCTACAATTGAGGCATCAAGACCTGATTTGATACGGTAGGCATCATTTTCTTCGTCTTTGATATCGTAGACACTTCTGTCAACATCATCGACATATGTTCTTTCTTTCATCTTAATACCTCCGTCAGAACTTTTCTGCATAAAGTTCAAGATACTTCTCAAAACCGTGTTCATTGATTTCATCAATCAACGATGCGTCGCCTGTTTTAACTATATGGCCGTTTACCATAATATGGGTATAATCAACTTTGAGAGATTCGAGAATACCTGTGCTGTGTGTGATGATGAGCAATGCACCGTCACGGTTTTTCTGATAGTGTTCAACGCCCTTTGAAACTGTGCGAACCGCATCAACATCAAGACCCGAGTCTGTTTCGTCAAGAATTGCAAGCTTTGGATTGAGTAAAAGCATCTGCAAAATTTCTGCTTTTTTCTTTTCACCGCCCGAAAAGCCTACATTTAGATCACGCTCGGAATATGACGGATCCATCTGCAAAAGCTCCATTGCCTGTCTGAGCTCTTTTTTAAAGTCCCAAAGGCGGATTCTTTTGCCACGGTTCTTTTCAAGAGCGTTACGAATAAATGATGAAAGTGAAAGCCCCGGAACTTCAAGAGGACTTTGGAACGAAAGAAAAATTCCGTCCTTTGACCTTTTATCGGGTGTTTCATCGTTAATGTTTTTTCCGTTAAAAAGTATTTCGCCGGAATTAAGCGTATATTTAGGACTGCCCATAAGTGCAAATCCGAGCGTTGACTTGCCTGCACCGTTAGGTCCCATAAGCACATGCGTTTCACCTTTGTTTATACTAAGATTTATATCGTGCAGAATTTCCTTTTCCTCTACACTTACAGTCAAATCGTTTACATCAAGTAATTTGTCTGCCATTTCATAATCCCACCTTGTTATATTATCAACCCACCAAAGGAGTGGATAATTAAAATATAACCTTTTCAACCCATTTTGTCAATGGGTTGGTATTGCATTTTTATCATTTTTTGTATATAATCAAGGTATATAAGCAAAACAGGCTTACAAAATATGCAAGCCTTGCCAAAAGGGGATAATTTTATGCTGATTTCAAGTAAAGGTCGTTACACGCTGTATGTGCTTGTCGATCTGGCAAAAAACGGGCAAAACAGATATATTCCGCTCAAAGAAATTGCAGAAAGACAGAATATTTCCAAAAAATATATGGAAGGCATACTCAAAACCCTTGTTGACCGCAATCTGCTTGAGGGCGTAAAAGGAAAGGGCGGCGGCTATAAGCTGACCAAAGAACCAAAAGATTATTCACTCGGTGAAATTCTCAGGCTTACGGAGGGCGACCTTGCGTCTGTTCCCTGCACTTCAAAAACTCACGAACATTGCAATCATATGGAATCGTGTCCCTCACATCCTATCTGGCAACAGCTTGACAATTTAATCAATAATTACCTTGACAGTGTAACTCTTGCAAATTTACTTAATAATGAATAAAATAAATACGCACAACATCTTTGCTTTTGTGAAGATAATGTGCTATAATAATAATAGACAGATATAATTTAAGTTATTTTTGCACAAATTAAGCTGTCACTACGAATCTATCAGCAAAAGCAGGTGATTTTATGGCTTTCGATACATTTGACGAGGGTATTAATCCCGGTGGAATGAGAAGCAAAAACGAAATTAAAACCTTGATATGTTATTTGTATAATTCTGTAAAAGAAAATATAGACAAAGGAATCGTCATACAGGCAATTCTAAAGCAGGGACTTGCCAATTATTTTGAAACAAGTTCCGCCTTTGACGACCTTGTTACAAACGGTAACCTTGTGCCTGCCGATGATGAACACAAAACATATGCGCTCACGGAAAACGGTGTTGAAATTGCAAAACAGCTTGACAGCATTCTTGCGTACTCTATCAAAGAAAAGGCATACGCTTGTGCAGTTAAGCTCCTTGCCGTAAAGAAAAATGAGATTGAAAACAAGGTTGATATTGTAAAAAGTTCAAACGGATTTACTGTTAAATGTTCTGTATCCGGCGGTGATATGGATTTGATGAAGCTTGATATTTATGCTCCCGAAATGGAACAGGCTCTTATTCTCAAAAAAAATTTTCTTGACAATCCGAAAAAAGCGTACAAAATTATGCTTGCGCTCCTGACCAAAGACAAAGAAACTGTTGGTGAGGCTCTTGAGGAACTTTACGGCATTGTATAAAATTTCATACAAACAATTAAGGGGCTGTCGATGTGACCGCCCCTTCTGTGATTATTCAGAAAAAAAGATTAAGACCGAGCATAAGCGTTACTCCGGGTATTCCTCCTATTATTGATACCAAAAGTGATAAAAGGCTTATGGGCAAAGTTACGCCCGTAAAAGCTCCCGTCAGATTGACCGCAAACAATGTTGCCGCTCCCAAAGTCATTGAAAGCAGAGAGCGTTTGAACGGGTGCTTGTTTTTGCCGAGAAAGTGCAAGATTGCGAAAGTTATAAATGTTACAAAAATAATCAGACATATTCCCCACCAAGGCATTTTTAACAACTCCATATAAAAAGTAAAACCGCCAGAGGATTGCCCTGACGGTTAATTTTATGCTGATTATTAAGTTAATATGCTTACAGTATACCGAACTTTGAAAGCACATTAAGTGCAATTACAAAAATTACGAATATTGCAGCAAAAACTTTTGTCCAGCGTGAGAGGAACGCATCAATCGAACGAGCCTTATTCTTTGAGAAATAAGAATCGGCAACACCTGTTACAGCACCGATACCCTGCTGATTACCCTCCTGAAGGATAATTACAACGATAATGGCAACAGATACGATTGCGAGCAATACGCCTAAAACAATGCCCCAAATGCTCATTTTTATCTTCCTTTCATTTAATAAATACGAATAAAACAAATCCTGCTTTAATAACTGTTTTATAATACCACATAAACACAGCTTTTTCAAGAGATATTACAAGATTTTTATTAATTTTTTCAAAATCAAATCAGCGAAAGCTGTTCGTCTTTTGAATCATCGTTCACGGGCAACGCACCTCTTGCAGGAAGTGAACCTGTTCTGTAACGCTTTGGATTTGTAAAAGTACCGTCTTTATAGCGTTCTATGCTGAAAAGTCTGTGACCTTTTTTGGGCTTGAGAACAGCAACACCCTGTGTTGAACGGGTTGTTTTGAGAGCGAGTGCACCCGTGTGAACAAGGAGCATATTTCCCGATGACGCCTTGAAGAGTACCTCTTCATCCTCAGGCATATAGAGAAGTCCGACAAGCGGAGATTTGTCGGAATATGCGCCCGTGAGCTTTTTACGGTTAGTCTTTGTTGCGTAGGATTCAAGCGGAACTTTTGCAGCCTTGCCGTTTTCAAAAGCAAAGAGCAGCATACCCTTGTAATCTTTTGTAGCAACCATTTTCACAGCATTTTCGCCTTCGTCAAAGCCAAGCTTTGCGGCAACATAGTCACCGAGGACGCTTGCCTTTGTCTGTGCAAAATCATCAGCCTTTGCCTTATACACCTGACACTTGTCTGTAAAGAACAAAAGGTCGCAGTTGTTTGTGAACTCAAGCTCCTGAATAATTTCGTCACCGTCTTTGAGCTTTTGTTCACCGCTCATTCTGAGCGACTGCGGAGTAATCTTCTTGAAATATCCCTCTTTTGTAAAGAAAAGATTAACAGGATAATCAGGAATCTCGACCGTCTCTTCCTCGTACCTTGCAACATCGTCATAGATTATGATACTCTTTCTCGGCTGACCGTATTTCTCGGCAATTGATTTGAGTTCTTTGACAATGATTGTCTTGATTCTTGCCTTGCTTTTTAAAATTTCGTCAAGCTCGGCAATCTCTTTTTCAAGGTCTTCAAGGTCTTTTGTACGCTTTAAAATGTATTCACGGTTAAGGTGACGAAGTTTTATTTCGGCAACATATTCAGCCTGTATTTCGTCAATTCCGAATCCTATCATAAGGTTTGGCACAACCTCGGATTCTTCATCGGTTTCACGGACAATCTTTACTGCCTTGTCAATATCGAGAAGAATTTTTTCAAGACCTCTTAAAAGATGAAGCTTGTCAGCTTTTTTGTTGCGGTCAAAATATGTTCTTCTTCTGACGCACTCAATTCTGAAAGCAATCCATTCTTCAAGCAATGCCTTTACACCGAGAACTCTCGGAACACCTGCAATAAGCACATTGAAGTTGCAGGCATAGGAATCTTCGAGTGTTGTAAAGCGGTAAAGCTTTGTCATAAGCTTGTCAGCATCAATGCCACGCTTGAGGTCAATTGTAATTTTAAGTCCGTCAATACCTGTTTCGTCACGAATATCGGAAATTTCCTTGACTTTACCCTGCTTTACAAGGTCGATTACCTTTTCAATGATAACCTCACAAGTTGTTGTGGCAGGAATTGAAAGAATATCTATACAGTTTGCAGACTTGTCATAGACATACTTTGCACGGAGCTTGATACTTCCTCTGCCGGTTTCATAGACTTGATTGATGACATTTTCGTCATAGATAATCTGACAACCGCCTGTAAAATCAGGAGCCGGCAGAGTTGACTTTATATCATGGTCAGGATCACGGATAAGTGCCGCTGTTGTTTCGCAGATTTCACGCAGATTGAATGAACAGATATTTGACGCCATACCAACGGCAATACCTGTGTTTGCGTTTACAAGTACAGACGGAAATGCAACCGGCAAAAGTGACGGTTCTTTCATTGTATTATCGTAGTTATCTACAAAATCTACGGTATCTTTGTCTATATCACGAAACAGCTCGTTGCAGATTGCGTCAAGCTTTGCCTCAGTATAACGGGATGCCGCCCACGCCATGTCACGGCTGTAGAATTTACCGAAGTTACCCTTTGAATCTACATACGGATGCAAAAGTGCCTCATAGCCCCTTGAAAGACGAACCATTGTGTCATAAATTGCAGAGTCGCCGTGAGGATTGAGCTTCATTGTTGCACCGACAATGTTTGCCGATTTTGTTCTTCCGCCGTTCAGAAGTCCCATTTTGTACATCATATACAGGAGCTTTCTGTGCGATGGCTTGAAGCCGTCGATTTCGGGAATTGCACGGGAGAGAATTACGCTCATTGCATACGGCATATAGTTCTCTCTGATAGTGGAAACGATTGGCTGTTCCACTACTTCACCCGCACCGTTGATTACACCGTGAGTTTTTGACGGTGAAGTTCTGCGGGGAGTCTTTGAAGATTTTTTCGCCATTTATTTCCACCTCCAATCAGCTTACATCAAGCTGGTCAATATATTCGTTGCCGTGTTCCACTATATAATCTTTTCTTCCCTGAAGATTGTCACCGAGAAGAACATCAAAAATTTCCGCTGTCTGTTCTGCATCGGCAGGAAGAACCTTGATAAGTCTGCGTGACTCGGGGTTCATTGTGGTAAGGTTCATCATATCGGGTTCGTTCTCACCAAGACCTTTTGAACGCTGAATTGTGAATTTTTCCTTGCCGAGCTGTTCAATGAACTTATCCTTTTCAACCTCATCGTATGCAAAATAAACATCGTTTTTGGATGTGATTTCATAAAGAGGCGATTCGGCAATAAACACCTTGCCTTCTTCAATGAGTGTAGGTGTAAGTCTGTAAAGCATGGTAAGTAAAAGAGTTCTGATCTGGAAGCCGTCAACATCGGCATCGGTGCAGAGAATAATTTTGCTCCAGCGAAGTGCGTTCATATCAAAGCTTGAAAGATTCTTGTTGGCTTTTGACTTAACCTCAACACCGCAACCGAGAACCTTGAGCAAATCGGTAATGATTTCGCTCTTAAAAATCTTATCGTAGTCGGCTTTAAGGCAGTTAAGTATTTTACCTCTGATTGGCATAATTGCCTGAAAATCGGGGTTTCTTGCCTGTTTACAGGCACCGAGAGCAGAATCACCCTCTACTATGAACAGTTCACGCTGTTCCGTGTCTTTACTTCTGCAATCGACAAATTTTGCAACACGGTTTGTTATGTCGAGATTGCCCGAAAGCTTTTTCTTTATGTTAAGTCGTGTTTTCTCAGCATTTTCACGGCTGCGCTTATTGATAAGCACCTGTTCGCAGATTTTTTCTGCCTCAAGCGGATTTTCAATAAAATAGACTTCAAGACTTTGACGGAGAAATGCAGTCATAGCGTCCTGAATACCCTTATTTGTAACCGCCTTTTTGGTCTGGTTTTCATATGATGAAACACTTGAAAAAGACGAAATAACGCACACAAGGCTGTCCTCAACATCGTCATACTTGATTTTGCTTTCGGTTTTGTTATATTTATTATTCTGTTTTAAGTAGCTGTCAATCTGGTAAACAAAGGCATTCCGCACCGCCTTATCGGGAGCGCCGCCGTGTTCAAGCCAGCTTGAGTTGTGGTAGTATTCGGTGAGATGCACTTTATTTGAAAATGCAACCGAGATATCCATTTTGCACTTATATTCGGGCTTATCGTCACGGTCACGGGTTTTAACCTCGGTTTCCCAATGCTGAATTGAGCTGAGTCCGTTTTCACCGACTACCTCGGCAACATGATCAACAATACCGTTTACATAGTTATAGCTTGTTGTATCAAAGCTTTTGCCGTTTTGATTGCGGAAAACAAATTCAATTCCTGCGTTGACAATAGCCTGTCTTTTCATTATGTCAAGAAAATATTCGGGCTGAATGTCGATATCCGTAAAGACTTCGAGGTCGGGTTTCCAATGAATTTTTGTACCCGTATCCTTTTTGCTGTACGGTTCTTTTTTGAGCTTGCCGACAATCTCGCCTTTTTCAAAACGGAGAGTGTATCGGTAGCCGTCACGGCGGATATCAACATCCATATACTCGGAGCTGTACTGGGTTGAGCAAAGACCGAGACCGTTCATACCAAGGGAAAATTCGTAGCTTTCACCCTCGTTGTTATTATACTTACCGCCGGCATAGAGTTCGCAGAAAACCAGTTCCCAGTTGTAGCGCTTTTCGTTTTCGTTGTAGTCAACGGGAATTCCTCTGCCGTGATCTTCAACCTCAATTGAGCCGTCGGAATAGCGTGTAACTGTGATTTTTTTACCGTAACCCTCTCTCGCCTCATCTATTGAGTTTGAAAGAATCTCAAACACGGAGTGCTGACAGCCGTCAATACCGTCCGAGCCGAAAATTACGGCAGGACGCTTACGGACACGGTCGGCACCCTTTAGCGTTGTGATACTGGTATTATCATAATCGGTGGTTTTCTTTCTTGGCATTTTACTCTTCCTTTATCATTTTTCACCACGCAGTTTTTTGATTTTGTCACGCAGATATGCGGCGTGTTCAAATTCAAGCAACTTTGCGGCAGCTTTCATTTCCTTTGTCAGTTTTTCTATCAACTGTTGTTTTTGTGCCTTTGAAAGCTTTTTTGTATTCTTAAATTCACTGTCATCGTGAGTAGAAATTTCAAGTATATCGCTGACCTTTTTGACAATAGTCTTCGGAACGATGCCGTGCTCAACATTATATTTATTCTGAATTTCACGGCGGCGCTGTGTTTCGGTTATTGCAACCTTCATTGACGGTGTTACGCTGTCGGCATACATAATAACCGTACCCTCGCTGTTTCGTGCGGCTCTGCCGGCAATCTGAATAAGCGAACGGGTTGAACGGAGAAATCCCTCTTTGTCGGCGTCAAGTACGGCAACAAGAGAAACCTCGGGAATATCAAGTCCTTCACGCAGAAGGTTGATTCCGACAAGAACATCAAATTCTCCGAGTCTTAAATCACGGACAATCTCCATTCTTTCAACGGTGTCAATGTCATGGTGCATATAACGAACTCTGATACCCAGCTTTTCAAGATATGCGGTAAGGTCTTCCGCCATTTTCTTGGTAAGGGTTGTGACAAGTGTTCTTTGATTTTTGGCTGTACGAATATTGATTTCGGACACAAGATCGTCAAGCTGACCTTCGGTTGGTCTTACCGAAATTTCAGGATCAAGAAGTCCTGTAGGTCTGATAATCTGCTCTGCAACAACAGCCGATTTTTCAAGCTCAAAATTGCCCGGTGTTGCGCTTACATAAACAGCCTGATTTATTTTTGAATAGAATTCGTCAAAGTTGAGCGGACGGTTATCAAGTGCAGACGGAAGTCTGAAACCGTAGTCAATAAGGCTCTTTTTTCTTGCATAGTCACCCGCAAACATTCCCCGTACCTGTGGAAGCGTTACATGGGACTCATCGACAAAGAGCAGAAAATCATCGGGAAAATAGCTTAAAAGCGTGTACGGCGATGAGCCTGGCGCTCTGCCCGACATTATTCTTGAATAGTTCTCGATACCAGTACAAAATCCGATTTCCTGCAACATTTCCATATCGTACCTTGTACGCTGTTCAAGTCGTTGTGCCTCAAGGAGCTTTCCGTTTTCACGAAAATATGCAAGTCTTTCCTCAAGCTCTCTGTCAATTTCCGCAAGAGCCTTTTTCATCTTATCTCCCGACACAATGTAGTGTGACGCAGGATAGATTGCGGCATGTTTCAGAACAGCTTTGAGTTCACCCGTAAGCGGATTGATTTCGGAAATTCTGTCAATTTCATCTCCGAAAAATTCGACACGGATTATAGAATCGTTTGATGCGGCAGGGAAAATTTCAACCACATCACCACGAACCCTGAATTTATTACGGGTAAAGCTTACATCATTGCGTTCATACTGCAGTTCAACAAGCTTTTTTACAAGCTCATCACGGGACTTTTCCATTCCGGGACGAAGTGAGATTACCATATTTCGGTAGTCAATAGGATCGCCCAGGCTGTATATGCAAGAAACCGAGGCAACAATAATTACATCTCGTCTTTCGGAAAGTGCAAGCGTTGCGCTGTGGCGGAGTTTATCAATCTCGTCATTGATTGAACTGTCTTTTTCAATATAAGTATCCGTCTGTGCAACATATGCCTCAGGCTGATAGTAATCGTAGTATGACACAAAATATTCAACCGCATTTTCCGGAAAGAACTCTTTGAACTCACTGCAAAGCTGAGCCGCAAGAGTTTTGTTGTGTGCAAGCACAAGTGTCGGTCTTTGAACCCTCTGAATAACATTTGCCATTGTAAAAGTTTTACCCGAACCCGTTACACCGAGGAGCGTCTGTTCACGGTTGCCTGCATTTATACTGTTTACAAGCTTTTCGATTGTCTGCGGCTGGTCGCCTGTCGGCTGATATTTTGAATGAAGTTTAAATTCCATAATACACATCACATTCCAAATACGGATTTTTTTATTATGTTTCCTGTTACAAGGCTCTTTATTACAAAAGTCCTGTAACAGAATACATATCCGAACAAAATTTCGATTTTAATTATAGAACAGATGTTTTAAATTGTCAAATGTTTCTTTTAAAGAACATTATTACTTTTCATAATAGAAGATGTTCCCCGCAAGCCTGCTTTCACGGAGAGAAACATAATCATCATCGGTTATTATGAAATGGTCGATAAGCTCAACTCCGACAGTTGCAAGCGTACTCTTCAAAACTATTGTTGTGTCAAGGTCGCTTCCCGAAGGCAGAGCCGTTCCGCTGGGATGATTATGTGCTATAAACGCAGTTTTGGCATTGTGACGAAGTGACAAATCAACAATTTTTCTGACGGGCATATCGGATGAATTGAGTGAACCTTTTGAAATTATATCAAAATAAATCATCTTGCCCTTTGCATCACCGAGCATGAGAGCGACACATTCGTTTGTTCGACCGATAAATTTTGCTTTAAATATTTTACCGAGATTTTCATAGTCGATGATATTATCATGCGACATCTTTGATTCGGTATAAAGCCTTGCCATTTCGGGCAACATTTTGAGCAATGCGGCGGCATTTTCAGACAGACCGAATTCCTTCATAAGCTCGTCAATCGGAGCGTCACACACTCCGCCGACAGTGATATAACGGTCAAGCAGACGATGTGCAAGAGGATTTGTGTCCTTTCTCGGAATAGCATAGTAAAGGAACATTTCAAGAGCCTCGTGTGTTTCAAACACATCAAAGCCGTTTTCTATGAACTTTTTACGCATTCTTTCACGATGACCGCTGTGTTCGTTATCGGTTGTCCGTGCCATATTATCCCCACCGCAAAATAAGTTTTTTCAAACTTTGGGGGCGGATAAAACCGCCCCGACTGATTAATATTAATAATTAAAGGCTGTTATTCCTTTACGCCGTACTGCTCATAGTAAGCGTCAATAGCAGCTTTGAGCTTGTCGTCAATAATAACCTTGCCCTTGTATTCCTTGTTGTAAAGGTGTTCAACAACCTCTGCCATTGTTACGATTGCAGTTGTTTTAAGGCCGTACTTTTCTTCAATCTCTGAAAGTGCGCTCTTTGTACCCTTGCCACGCTCCATACGGTCAACGGAAACAACAAGACCGATTGGGTTTACATCGCCCTGAGCCTTGATAATCGGGAGAGTTTCTTCAATTGAAGTGCCTGCTGTTGTAACATCTTCGATGATAACAACCCTGTCACCGTCATTGATAGGACTGCCGAGAAGAATACCCTTGTCGCCGTGATCCTTAACTTCTTTTCTGTTTGAGCAATAACGGATATCCTTACCGTATTTTTCACTGATTGCGATAGTTGCGGCAACAGAAAGCGGAATGCCCTTGTATGCAGGTCCGAAAAGAACATCAAAATCAAGACCGAACTTGCTGTTGACAGCCTCTGCATAATACTGACCGAGACGGCGGAGCTGGGCGCCTGTTCTGTAGAAACCTGTGTTTACGAAGAAAGGAGTTTTTCTTCCGCTCTTTGTAACAAAATCGCCAAATTTGAGAACCTGACAATCAACCATAAATTCAATGAATTCCTTTTTGTAAGCTTCCATCAATAAAACCTCCGATACAAAATAGCTTTCGGACAAACATCTGTAATATCCGACACTTTTACATAATTTAACATTGTAAATTCTACCACAATATCTCGTTTTTGTAAATGACAGTTACACAGCTGTAATCAATCGTAATGTTATGTTAAAACAGAAAAAGACTTCGCAACAGAGTACGAAGTCTTTTTTGATATAACTTTAATTACCACTGAGAACAAATCTCCCAGTTATCCAAAGATGTTGCAAAATCGCTTTCATTTTCAACGATTCCACCGGTATAGAAATATACATCTGTATAACCGACAATATATTTTTGTATGGTAGTGCTCTCTTTGACAGTTATGGGAAAGGCATTCCAATTCACTCTTGCTCTCAACTTCTGTGCACAGTTAAAATCAACCTCACCTACTATATATTTTTGAACAAGCGTAGCATCTACTACACTAACAACCCCGTCACCGTTAACATCACCGAGAACAATATTCTGACAGGTCATTGTATTAAAAACTTCCAATAATTCATAGAAACATTCACTTATGTATTTCTGTTGTTTAATAGTATAATCTTTATCTAAAATTCCCTCGCCATACTCTTTAAGTTCAAAATTCGGATTGTTAACACTAAGGGCATTAAAAAGCTTTTCTCTTTTTTCAACAAATGTATTCCAAATTTCGTCAGAGTACCAGTTATTATCGTTTTTCTCATTAACAGCATAATAGCAAGTATAGCCGGCACCACTTGGTCTTATCCACGGATTCTCATAAAAATCCTTTAATTCATCATATTTATTTTGTAATTCTATACTCTCCGTTTCTTCCGATAAAGATAAAATTTCTTCCGCCAACTTATAACTATGGTCATAATAGTAATATGCATACGGCTTTTTTTCACCGGTAGATGAAATATCCATCTTTACTTTTAACGCATAATTATAAATATACGAATAACTTTGTGACACCGCTGAAACAGAAAAAACGGCGGTGCTTGCAATTAATAATACAGCAAGTAATAAAGCACTTATTTTTTTAATACTCATAACAATTCTCCTTTCAAAAAAGCAAAAAATAAACTCACAACTATGCAATAAATTCGTTATAAATTTATTGCATCATTTAAGACAGCGATATCTAATTTCATTTTCATAATATCACTTTCAACAATATTTGTCAATAATTACAAGAATAAATTTTTGGACATTAAAAAATTTATTTAATCAAACAAAATTGTACACCGATTCTTTTGCCGCAAGCGACAAAATTACGCTTGACTTTATAGAACAAGTGTTCTATAATTAAATAAAAACAAATGTTCGAGGTGATGCGTTGTGAATATTAATTGTGCCGTTGACAAAAGCAAATATAAAAAAGACAGGGTTATTCTTCACAGCGACTGCAACGGATTTTATGCGAGCGTTGAGTGTTTGCATCATCCCGAAATCAGAAACAAACCTGTTGCCGTGAGCGGTGATGCGGAAAATCGGCACGGAATTATTCTTGCTAAAAATGAGATTGCGAAGAAGTATAATATAAAAACAGGCGAGGCAATCTGGCAGGCAAAGCAGAAGTGTCCCGACCTCATAACCGTTCCTCCCCACTTTGATTTGTACAAGCGATTTTCAAAAATGGCGAGGAGAATTTACAGCGAATACACCGACAAAATCGAGCCGTTCGGACTTGACGAGGCATGGCTTGATGTTACCGACAATAAGAATATGAACGGCAAAGAGATTGCACTCGAAATTAATCGCCGTATAAAGCAGGAACTCGGAATAACCGTAAGCATCGGAGTCAGCTTTAATAAAATTTTTGCCAAATTCGGAAGTGACTATAAAAAGCCTGACGCTATAACGGAAATCACACGGGAAAATTACAGAGATATTGTGTGGAACTGTCCTGCAAAAGACCTTTTGTATGTTGGCAGAGCAACGGGCAGAAAGCTTGAATCTATCGGCATTTATACGATTGGAGATATTGCAACTGCCGATGTTACGCTGTTGCGGTCATATCTTGGAAAATGGGGCGACCTAATTTACGGCTTTGCAAACGGATACGACTCTTCCCCTGTTGCCCATATGAATGAAAACAGCGAGGTAAAGTCAATCGGTAACTCAACCACAACTCCGAAAGATATGGTAACCTTTAACGATGTAAAACAGGTTATATTCGTTTTGTGTGACAGCGTTTGCAGAAGAATGCGTGAACAGGGGTTTATGGCAAAAACGGTTTGCATTACGATTCGTGACAACGAGCTGATGTCATTCAACCGACAGCACACAATGGAAATCCACACAAATCTTACAAAGGATATAACAAATACGGCTATTGAGCTTTTCAAAAAAAGCTATAAAATGGAAAAACCGCTGAGAAGTATCGGGGTAAGCGTTACGGATTTTATTCACGATGATCAGCCGCACCAGATGAGCCTTTTGCGTGATGAAAAGCGACTTATTCAGAACGAACAGCTTGACAAAACACTTGACAGATTAAAAAAGCGATTCGGCAATTATGCTGTTCGCCCTGCCGTTTTGCTTGATGACAAGGAGCTTTCGGATTTTAACCCAAAGGAGGATCATACAATTCATCCTGTCGGATATTTATGATAACGATGCATCTTAGGCAAAAAATTAAAGATGTTTCTCTGATTTTAAGGGAGGTAACAAGCTATGAAAAAGTATGTTAAAGTTACTGCCACATTTGATTGTGACGGAGATCTTATTCCCGAATATATTGTGTGGGATGACGGAAGGAGATACCGCAT
>ULVC01045818.1_pt1 | contig 35112 bp, 34 predicted proteins | sample 1958821 | NCBI WGS metagenome assembly ULVC01 (sample SAMEA4835769, study PRJEB28245) | human gut metagenome | biome: gut microbiome; material: fecal sample | place: Denmark | collected 2008 | reverse complement strand
GTCTACAGGATCGGTGTCAACTTCAGTGACGAGATCCGGAACATTCAGGACATCAAAATCGAAACTCTCTAACAATATTCAGATATGACATCTTCCATCATCACTGCAGCCATGTTGGTCCTTATAGGCCTGCTGGTCTTGAAATTCCCCAAACTTATTGCCGGATACAACACCATGACTCCAGAGCAACAGAAGAAAGTGGACATCAAACGGCTCAAGACATTCATGTGCCGTGCATTCTGCGTCATGGGAATTGCCATCCTGCTTGTGTCTCTCCTCCTTCAGCCTTTCACCAGTGACATGATCATCAGCCTGGTCTCTGTACTGATCCTTGTGCCAGGAACCATCTATATGATCATCAAAGCCCAGCGCTACGACCATAACTGAGAAAACCGGACTGCTCCGGCTATAAAAAAAACGTTTCGGCGTCCGGATGAATTTGTTTCGTTGTTTCATCCATTACGTCGAAACGTTTTTTATAAATTTCCCGCTACAGATATGCAGCAGGGACAAATACCTTTGATATATCAGGACAGACCTTCAATTTCTCCGTTGACAATATCGATGTGCAGTGCCTGCGGTTCTTTGGGAAGTCCCGGCATACGCATGATCTCACCGGCTACAATGACCAGCATTTCCGCACCGGCATTGATCACGATGTCGCGCACGGCAAAGTTGAATCCGCTTGCCACACCATACAGCTTCGGGTCGGTTGAGAATGAATACTGAGTCTTGGCAATACAGATCGGGAAACGGGTGTAACCCAGCTCCTGAATCATCTTCAGTTTCTTGCGGGCAGCCGGACCGAACAGTACCTGTTTGGCTCCATACAGTTCGCAGGCTACTTTGGTTACTTTTTCTTCAACAGAATCCGTTTCATCATAAGCAAAGCTCAATGGCTGAGAAGGCTGCTTTTCGATGGTGTCAACTACCAGCTGAGCCAGCTCTACGGCACCGTCACCACCTTCCATGAAGGCGTTGTTGATGGCAAAGCCCACTCCGATTTCTTCGCAATGACGGCGTACGAAATCCAGTTCCTCATCCGTATCGTTGGCATAGCGGTTGAACGCAACGACAACTGTCTGACCGAACGACTGAAGGTTTTCGATATGCTTGTCAAGGTTCTTGATACCCTCTTTCAGACCTTCCATATTCGGTTCCTTGATCAGTTCGGGAGCCACACCTCCGTGCATCTTCAAGCCCTGTGCAGTAGCTACCAGCACGGTCAGCTTGGGCTGGAGTCCGCCCTTGCGGCATTTGATATCATAGAACTTCTCGGCACCCAGATCCGCACCGAATCCGGCTTCCGTAATGGCATAGTCACCGAAAGTCATCGCCAGTTTGGTAGCCAGGATAGAGTTACATCCGTGAGCGATATTGGCAAACGGACCTCCGTGGATGAAGGCAGGCGTATGCTCAGTGGTCTGCACCAGGTTCGGCGAAATGGCATCCTTCAGCAATACAGTGATGGCTCCGGCCACACCCAGATCTTTCACAGTGAAAGGCTTGTTGTCAATGGTGAAGCCCAGCAGAATATTTTCGATACGGCGACGCAGGTCGTCTTCATCCGTAGCCAGACACAGGATAGCCATGATTTCCGAAGCCGGAGTGATGTCGAAGCTTGATTCGCGGGTAATTCCGTTGGTCTTGCCTCCCAGCCCGGTTACAATGTAACGCAGACCACGGTCGTTCACGTCAAGTACGCGGTTCCAAAGCACTTCCTTCAGGGCAAATCCGTTGTCCTGGTTCTGATACATATAATTATCCAGCAAAGCGGCGATCATGTTGTGTGCCGAAGTGATGGCGTGGAAGTCACCCGTAAAGTGGAGGTTGATCTTCTCCATCGGAAGTACCTGTGCATATCCTCCTCCGGCAGCTCCGCCCTTCATACCGAAACAGGGGCCGAGTGAAGGCTCACGAAGAGCACAGATGGCTTTCTTGCCGATCTTGTTCAGTCCCAGTGCCAGACCGATGGAAACAGTGGTCTTACCGATACCGGCCTTGGTCGGAGTGATGGCAGTCACCAGAATCAGGTTGCTGCGTTTCACCTTTTCTTCATCAATGAGTGACTCGGACACCTTGGCAATATAGCGTCCGTAATTAGAGATTTCTTCTACGGGGATGTCATAGTCCCGTGCAATTTGTTTGATTTTTACCAGCTCGATGCTGCGTGCGATTTCTATATCCGATTTCATACGTAGTTTGAAAATTGAAAGCACAAAGTTAACAAAAATCTCCGGAATATCCGAAGAAAAACGGAGAATCCTCCCTGCGGTGACGGATTTCAGATGGAAGCAGCGTCCAGCACCCAGTGCTTCAGTGCCTGGCTGATACCGTCTTCTTCAACGGACGAGGTCACATAGTCGGCCACAGCCTTCAGAGACTCGTTGGCATTACCCATGGCCACTCCGATTCCGGCTTCCCGGATGATGGGTATATCGTTGCCTCCGTCTCCGAAAGCCATGGTTTCTTCACGCTTCAGTCCCTTCCAGGCCATAACAGCCCGAAGCCCCTTCCCCTTGTCGGTATCCCGGGCCGTAATGTCGGCAAAGTCCGGATACCAGCGCCCCGAACAGCATTGGGACAACTGGGGCAGAACGATTTTCTCTTCTTCCTCAGTGATGACCGGTGTCAGCTGGAGCACTTCCTGCCCCTGAAGGAAATCCAGAGAATCCACTTCTTTCAGATCCCGGACATTCAGCATCTGCCGGAAGATAAAGTCGGACTTCTCATTGGCATTGTACATTGCCAGATCCTTCTCGCCCACCACCATGCAGGAGAAATTCATTTCGTCAGCCAGACGAATCAGGGTCTGCACATCCTTGCGGGGAATCGGGCTGCAGGAAATGACCTGTCCGTCCATAAAGCAATAGGCTCCGTTGACGGTGATGTATCCGTCGATCAGATGCCGGATATCCCCCAGATTGTTGATGAGTGCAAACGGCCTGCCTGTAGAAATATATACCTGGATTCCCCGTTCCTTGGCCTGCTCAATGGCACGTACGGCCGAAACCGGTATTTGATGGGTCTGGAAGCTGACCAGTGTCCCGTCAATGTCAAAAAATAATGCTTTTATCATAATTGGAGTTTGTCAATAGAAATTTCAGATTTCATCCAGCGGCTTCAGCCGGTGTTCCTTCATCCGCCTGAACTGGGTAGGCGACAATCCCGTCAGCGACTTGAACTGGGCACTCAGATGGGCTACGCTCGAATAATGCATCCGGTCAGCAATCTCACTGACACTCAGTTCATCATAGAAGAGCAGTTCTTTCACCCGTTCGATCCGCTGCTGAATGGAATATTTTTCAATACTGATTCCCTGAAGCTCGGTGAACAGCTTGCTGAGAAAACTATATTCGCGGTGACACTTGTCCTGCAAATATTCGGACAGGTTCTGCCGGTCCTGCAAATCCGGATCGCGCACATACCCGATCACTCCCAGACGGATCTGTTCCACCATCCGCATCCGCCGGTCGTCGATCACCTCAAAACCGACCGCCTCCAGCTGTTCCCGAATGCGCTGGAACTGTTCAGGAGACAAGGGAGCGGCAAGTGTGACCATACCCAGTTCCACTTTCAGCGGCAAAATGCTTTCTTTCCGGAAAATGTCCGTAACGGTCATTATACACCGGCGGCATACCATATTCTTTATATAAATTGTCGTTTCCATGATCCGTATGCAAAGATAGTAAATGTTTCGTAAGTGAACAGCTTCCCTTCCCGCTTTCTCGTTCCGGTCTTTCCGGATTCAGCCTGTTTCAAGCAGCCGTAAGATGGGCAGACGGCCCTCCGGAAATCCTTACAGGCAGACCTGTGTAACCCCTTCTGCAATACCGTCTGAATAATTATTTTGCATAAAGATTTGGAAAATATTCAAATCATACTTACCTTTGCACCGTCAAATTACAAGAACCAATGAAAGAAAGAATGATACATATCCCGACTTCCTGTCTGCCGCACAAAATTGCCTGTGGCAGCCACCGGATCGTGCATATCCATTGGTTCAGCGGGTTCCAATGAGGTTTTGCCGCGTCCGGCGGCCTGATACGAGATCAGAAATCAGTTTATCCAACCTCATAATTACGTTTAATATGTTTACCATTATCGGATTTATGTTGACGGGTATCACATTAGGATACCTGTTCAGAAATATTGCCTGGCTGCAAAAGACAGAAAAAAGCATTTCACTGACCATCATCCTCCTGCTGTTCCTTTTGGGAACCTCAGTAGGCTCCAATCAGCTAATCGTCAACAATCTGGCCACCTTCGGAGGACAGGCCGCCATACTGGCTCTTTCGGCTACATGCGGCAGCATCCTGGCTTCCTGGATGGTACTGAGATTCTTTTTCAGGAAAGGAGGTGAACAATGAAAGGCAGTATCATTGTCCTGCTCTTCTTTGCGGCAGGATGTCTGTTGGGAGTAATGGGATGGCTTCCGTTCAATCCGGAAGGCAGTAACCTCACCTTATACATGCTTTATGCGCTGATGCTGCAGGTGGGACTGAGCATCGGTTCCAGCAAGGACCTGAAGTTCATCGTGGGAAGCCTGCGTCCGAAGTACCTGCTGATTCCGCTGGGAACCGTATGTGGCACACTTCTCTTCTCCGCACTGGCCAGCCTGCTGCTCTCACGCTGGAGCATCTTCGACTGCATGGCGGTAGGAAGCGGATTTGCCTACTATTCGCTCTCGTCCATCCTGATTACACAGTTCAAGGAACCCTCCATCGGACTGCAACTGGCAACGGAACTGGGTACCATTGCCCTGCTGGCAAACATCTTCCGCGAAATGATGGCACTTCTGGGCACTCCCTTACTTTGCAAATATTTCGGGAAACTGGCACCTATTTCAGCAGCGGGAGTAAACTCCATGGACGTGGTTCTTCCGTTGATCACGCGCTATTCAGGCAAAGACATGATGCCTGTCGCCATTTTCCACGGCATCCTGATCGACATGAGCGTTCCGTTTTTTGTATCTCTGTTCTGCCGGCTGTAGAATTGTCAGCCGGCTGTCTCCGTGTCTTCAAAAATTTTTATACCTTTGGTCCGCTAACCAAAAAAAATCCGACAGTCATGCAATTCAACAATTCACAGTTACGTCGGCAGGACCGGCTATTGGACGAAAAGAAAGCTTTCCAGCTTTTGAAGGAAGGTACATACGGCATCCTCTCCATGCAGGATGAAAATGGAGAAGGAGCTTACGGAATCCCAGTCAATTATGTTTGGGATCACGGAAATTCCATTTATATACACTGTGCCCCCGTGGGACGGAAACTGCGCTGCATGGATGCCTGCAACAAGGTCTCCTTCTGCGTAGTAGGACATACGGAAGTGCGCCCTGATCAGTTTACAACCGCATACGAAAGTGTCGTTCTGCGCTGTTCAGCCTATCGCACCCTGCATGAAGCAGAACGCATGTCAGCTCTTTCCCTGCTGATTGCCAGGTATTGTCCCGGCCATAAGATAGCAGGCATGGGATATGCCGAAAAGAATTTCCTGCGCACAGAAATCGTTCGTCTGGATATCGAAGAGATCAGTGCCAAAACTAACCCGATATTCACAGCCGGTGCCCATGGAACAGAAAGCCGTTGATTATTCTTACCGCAGTATCTGGCTGATGGCCTACCCCATTCTGATCAGTCTGATTATGGAACAGATGATCGGAATCACCGATACCGCCTTTCTGGGACGGGTCGGTGAAGTGGAACTGGGTGCTTCAGCCATTGCCGGAGTATACTATCTGGCCATTTTCATGATCGGTTTCGGCTTCACGGTCGGTTCGCAGATTCTGATGGCCCGCCGTAACGGAGAAGGCAACTACAAAGCAATCGGAGGTATCTTCTATCAGGGAATTTACTTCCTCCTGCTGATGAGTGCAGTGATCTTTACCGTCTCCCAGGTCTATTCTGAGGAGATACTCGGACTGCTCGTCACTTCCGACAAGATTGCCGGAGCAGCTTCCAGCTATATCCACTGGCGGGTGTACGGCTTTTTCTTCTCTTTCATCGGCGCCATGTTCCGTGCATTCTTCGTAGGAACTACCCAGACCCGTACCCTGACGCTGAACTCCATCGTGATGGTACTGGCCAATGTGATATTCAACTATACCCTGATCTTCGGAAAATTCGGTTTTCCCGCTCTGGGTATTGCCGGAGCAGCCATCGGTTCCTCCCTTGCCGAACTGGTATCTGTAATCTTCTTCGTGATCTATACCTGGCGCCGGATAGACTACCGTAAATACGGGCTTAACCGGATTCCGGCTTTCCGTACCCGTTCGCTTACACAGATCATGAACGTTTCCCTGTGGACCATGGTACAGAATTTCATTTCCCTGTCTACCTGGTTCCTGTTCTTCATCTTCGTGGAACATCTCGGTGAACGCCCTCTGGCCATATCAAACATCATCCGCAGCGTTTCCAGTCTGCCGTTCATGACCATCATGGCTTTTGCATCGACATGCAGTGCCCTGGTCAGCAATGCCATCGGACGGGGTGATACCGCTCAGGTCCGCTCGCTTATCGGCCGTCATATCCGTCTGTGCTCCTGCATCGTATTGCCGGTCATTGCGCTGATTGCCCTGTTTCCCCATCCGGTACTCCGCATCTATACAGACATTCCGGAACTGGTGGAGGCCAGTGTTCCAACCCTCTGGGTACTGTGTTCCTCATACCTGGTCATGATTCCGGGAAACATCTATTTTCAGTCCGTTTCAGGCACCGGAAATACACAGGCTGCCTTTATCCTTGAACTGGGTGCGCTGGTGATTTATCTGGTCTATATTACCATTGTCATTCAGGGGCTGAAAGCAGACGTTGCCTTCTGCTGGACTGCTGAGCATCTGTATGCTTCCTGCATCGGTATCGTCAGCTATCTTTACCTGCGGAAAGGAAGCTGGAAGAACAAGAAAATCTAGAACGGGGAGAAACAAAACACTTCGGCGTGCAACCTGAAATGCTTCGATATTCAGGATTGCACGCCGAAGTATTTTTTCAATATATGCAAGACTCAGACCAGCCCTTCCGGCTTATCTCAGTCTCTCGTATGCTTTTACCAGCATTTCGTCCTTGCCGATGGCACGGATAGCCAGCCACGAAAGAATGATCGAAATCAGTGGCAGACATACAGTCCATGACGGAACGAAAGAGGCATCTCCTTTCAGGTTCAGCACGAAAATGACCAGTGTGACATAATAGCCCACCAGCACCAGCATGTTGAACAGAGTCAGACGGATTTGAAGCATGCGCTTCTTGTAGAGGAAGATCGTCACCAGAGCAAGGATGGCAGAAACGGTCTGCAAGGCAAACAAGGCCCACGGAGCATAGTCTGACACTCCTTCTTCAGACACGAGCGCCAGATTGGTCAGTTCACTCATGTGATAATCCGGCGTAACGAAACTTCCTACCGGCAGTGAGATCATTACTACTGCCAGAATGGCTACAACCAGCAGATAAACGGTCTGAATGCGCTGTATCATAGTTCCGGCTTATTGCAGTCTTTCCTTTTCCTTGGCCGGATTTCTGTAATACACCTTTCCTTCGATGTATTCCTGAGTAGCGATCAGAGTCGGCTTCGGAAGTTTTTCGTAGTAACGGGAAATCTCAATCTGTTCTCTGTTTTCAAAGACTTCTTCCAGGTTGTCGCTGTATGAAGCAAATTCCTGCAGCTTCTTGGAAAGATCGTTCTTCATTTCCACAGCAATCTGGTTGGCACGTTTGCCGATAATTGCTACGGTTTCGTATACATTGCCTGTATCTTCGCACAGTTCCATCATGTCACGGGTAACGGTGTTAGTAGGGGCATTTGTTTTTTTGTAATCCATAACTTATTGTTAATTATACATTTAATGTGATTAATTATTCTTCAGTTGTTGTTGTGTCCTCATCCGGGTTCACATACTTGTTCGCTTCCTTGAAAATGGATTCCACCTCCTTGCGGTACTTGCTTTCGGGGAATTCATTGATAAAGGCATAATATTCGTCGATGGTGTCGCGCATACGGTCTTCCTTCTTTTCCAGCACACTTTCCTTGGCCATGCCATACTTTGCACGCAGGATCAGGATCGAAAGATCTTCACGCATCTTGGTATAAGGATATTCCTTCAGGATGTTCTGGGCAGTGATCACGGCTGCCAGATAGTTGTTACCGGTACTGCTGTACACGGCGTTACCCGTATAGGAGCCCAGGTCATAATACAGCTTGGCCGACATATACTCCTTCTCCACCAGTTTGTCCTGCAGTTCGAAGATCATGCTCTGAGCCTGATCCTTCCGTGAACTCATCGGGAAATATTCGATGAACATCTGCAGTTCCTCGATAGCCTTGTAAGTACTGCTCTGGTCCAGACGCGGTTCGGGAGTATCCAGATACAGCGCGCGTCCGCAGTTGAAGCGGGCCAGTTCCGTATAGGTTCCGCGCGGATAGGTTGTATAATAGGTATTGAAATAATGCGAAGCCGTCACGTAGTCACCCTGATTGAAATAGGTCATAGCCTGCATATACAGGGCTTCTTCCCCGTTCATCATACCTTTCAGGATATTGACCAGTTCTTCCAGAAGTGTAGCGGCCTTGGTGTTCTGCCCCTTGGCAAAATACTCTTTTGCTGCTTCGTATTTGTATTCATAATCCGTGCTTTTCAGCACCTTGTTGTACTCTCCGCACGAAGTTAAGACTCCCGCGGAAAGGAGGGCCATTGCTATGTACTTTTTCATGTCAATCAATATAGTTGTGCAAAATTACTCTTTTCCAATGAATAAATCAATACCCGCGGATATTTTAATATTATTTTCGCTTTCTCCGGGGCAAAAAAGGTCCGCTTCCGTGGCTTTTCCGACAGAAATACGTACCTTTACACTCACTTTTGATCACAATTTCACTGATTATGAACTTTGAACTGAAATCCGACTATCAGCCCACCGGCGACCAGCCGGAGGCTATCGCACAACTGACTGACGGAGTACTGAACGGCCTGCCCGCCCAGACACTGCTGGGAGTGACAGGCTCCGGAAAGACTTTTACCATCGCCAACGTGATCCGCAATGTCAACAAACCGACGCTGATCCTGAGCCACAACAAGACGCTGGCCGCCCAGCTCTACGGGGAGTTCAAGGCGTTCTTCCCCAACAATGCGGTGGAATATTACGTTTCCTACTACGACTATTACCAGCCGGAGGCATACCTGCCTTCCACGGATACATATATTGAAAAGGACCTGGCCATCAACGAAGAAATCGACAAGCTCCGGCTGGCGGCCACCTCTGCCCTGCTTTCAGGCCGGAAGGATGTCATCGTGGTTTCGTCCGTATCGTGCATCTACGGTATGGGAAATCCGGCCGACTTTTATAATAATGTGATCGAAGTCAGACGGGGCAAGCGCATGGACCGCAACGTCCTGCTCCGCCAGCTGGTGGACAGTCTCTACACCCGCAACGATGCCGAGCTGAACCGCGGGAATTTCCGGGTCAAGGGAGATACGGTGGATATCTTCCTGGCTTATACGGATCACATCCTGCGCATCATGTTCTGGGATGACGAAATAGACGGCATTGAGGAAGTCGATCCGGACACGGGAGCCCGTATCTCCACCTTCGATGAGTACAAGATTTATCCGGCCAATCTTTTCATGACGACCAAGGAAAGCACCCTGAGAGCGATCCATCAGATTGAGGACGATCTGACCCTGCAGGTACAGCATTTTGAGGAAATCGGCAAGTTCTACGAGGCAAAGCGCCTGAAGGAACGGGTCACTTACGATATGGAAATGCTCCGCGAACTGGGACACTGCTCGGGCATCGAGAACTATTCCCGCTACTTCGACGGACGCGAAGCGGGTACAAGGCCCTACTGTCTGCTGGATTTCTTCCCGAAGGATTTCCTGATTGTCATCGACGAGAGTCATGTCAGCGTACCGCAGATCCGGGCCATGTACGGAGGCGACCGGGCCCGCAAGACCAACCTGGTGGAATATGGTTTCCGCCTCCCCGCTGCCATGGACAACCGGCCGCTGACCTTCGACGAGTTCCGGGAAATGGCGCGTCAGGTCATCTATGTCAGTGCCACTCCTGCCGAATATGAATTGCAGGAAAGTGAAGGGGTAGTCGTGGAACAGGTGATCCGCCCCACCGGACTGCTGGATCCGGTCATCGAAGTACGCCCCAGCCTGAACCAGATCGACGACCTGATGGAAGAAATCCAGCAGCGCATCGAGGCTCAGGAAAGGGTGCTCGTCACCACACTGACCAAGCGTATGGCAGAGGAACTGACGGACTATCTGTCACGCCACGGCATCCGCTGTACCTATATCCACAGCGATGTGGAAACCCTGGAGCGGGTGAAGATCATGGAAGAACTGCGTCAGGGTATTTTCGACGTCCTGATCGGTGTCAACCTGCTGCGTGAGGGACTCGATTTGCCGGAGGTGTCCCTCGTAGCCATCCTGGATGCCGACAAGGAAGGATTCCTGCGCTCTCACCGTTCCCTGACACAGACTGCCGGACGTGCTGCCCGGAATGTCAACGGAAAGGTGATCATGTATGCGGACAAGATCACGGACAGCATGCGCCAGACCATCGACGAGACCAACCGCCGGCGGGAGAAGCAGCTGGCCTACAACGAAGCCAACGGAATCACTCCCCGCCAGATCAGGCGCAGTCACACCAACATCCTGCTGGAAAACCAGGAGGCAAAGGCAGGACAAGGAAAGAAGGCAAAGGAATATGCCGATATGCCGGACGGCCTCATGATGGCTGCCGACCCGATTGTGGAATACATGTCGAAGGATCAGCTCAAACGCAGTGTCGACCGCACCCGCAAGCTGATGCAGGAAGCAGCCAAGAAACTGGACTTTATCGAAGCTGCCCAGTACCGCGACGAACTGATCCGGCTCGAAGAGATTCTCAAACAGAAGAACGGATAGCGGACAAGCGGATAACAGACGGACCGGTCAGAGTTTCTCCAGCACGAAGCAGTCCAGATCCGGTGTCCAGGTCAGACGGCTTCCGATGCTCACCGTGTTGTATCCTTTTTGCAGGTCAACGGTCAGTTCCGCGCGGCAGACTCCTTTCGAACGGTCCGTTTCCAGCTCCGTCAGGCTTACCCGGGTTCCGTTGACCGTCACTTCCAGTCTCCGGTCATTGATTTCGCGTTCCCGCTTGGCTGCCGGCACATAACAGACGGTCATCCTGTAACGGCCGCCCTCTTCGCTGAACACCTCGTTCCAACGGGCATAATTGTCCCGGTGACCGCCCAGATTGGTGACAAGCATGCCTCCGGAAGCTCCCTCATAAGGCAGATAAGCCACTCCCCGCGGACGCTTGGCCAGGTTGTCAAACTGATGCAGATAAGCCTGTTCTGCTTCGTAGCGCACCGGTTCCAGCCGTTCCTCGCCTTCCACGCGAAGGATTTTGACTCCGTGGGCCGGCACGTCATACTGGAAGCTGCCCGTCACCCGTCCTTCGTCTTTCCGCTTTACCAGATCACGCACCCGTGTCTTGCCGGCCAGTTCCAGAATCTCCAGAGGCACCCGGAAGGAGCAGACCGAATCCGAGGGATTATACAAGGCCACGGCACGCACCTTGCCCCGTTTCTGTTCGATATCTTTCACCAGCACATAGCCGCCTCCTTCATGCTGCACGATGTATGCCTGCAGCCCCAGCGGATCCTGGTTCAGGGCAATCAGTTCCTCGTTGCGGAGCAGTTTCAGCGACTCCTCCGGAATCCGGGTCAGGTCACATCCGATCAGCAGCGGCGAACTCATGATACACCACATGCCGAAATGCGTCTCTTCCTCTTCCGGTTTCAGGCCGCGTCCGATCTCCAGCATGTCCATATCGTTGTAATGCCCGCCTCCCGCATAAGCCGAGAGATACAGGTTCATGTCGATACAGCGTTTCACGGCTGCCCAGTTCGGAGCGATGTCAGGACTGATTCTCCAGGAACGGGCCAGATTCCGCACCCAGGTCCCCGGATAAGCCCAGCGGCAGATATTCAGGGAGATATTCCGGGGACAGACCTCCCGGATCGCCCGTACAATCTCCGTATAGCGCTCCTGTTCGTCCAGTTCCAGCTGCTGGCCGGCCCCGCAATAGTCTATCTTGATAAAGTCGAATCCCCATTCATTGAAAAACAGGTCTGCATCCTGGCGTTCAAAGCCGTACAGCCCTACCCCGATGCCATGCTTGTCGGCATCCCAGATCGATCCGCAGGTATTAGCCCCGGCCTCCGAATAGATTCCGGCCTGGAGTCCGAGTGAGTGAATATAGGCAGCCACGCCCTTCAGCCCGTTCGGAAAACGTTGCGGATGCGTATGCAGCCGTCCTTTCTCGTCCCGGTAGCCGAAAAATCCGTCGTCAATGTTCACATAGCGGTATCCGGACTCCTTCAGTCCCAGTTCCACCATGGCATCAGCCTGCTTCCGGATCAGTGCTTCATCAATGTTCACCCGATATGTATTCCAGGAACTCCACCCCATTACAGGCGGTTCGATCCATTCGTTCTGTGCATTCATTCCCCCGACGCCGCCCAGCATCAGCAGGCAGGCAACCCATTTTCTTCCAGTTTTCAGTGTTTTCATATGACAGTCATTTATGTTTCCTGCAAATATAGGATAATTTTGCGGATCTCTCATTGCCACGGGAGAAATGAAAACAAAAATGCCCATGCATTTGCACGGGCCAAAAAACAACACCGCCGGACAGGATTGTCCGGCAGAACTAATCTAAATCACTTCTGTGCAACATCAATGCCTTTATTCCGCAGAGTAACAGCCATCAGACGCACATAGTCAGCATATTGCTTCTCGTTCAGCGTTTGCTTCATCAGTTTCAGGTTTCCGTAAACAGCGTTGCGCACTTTCTCATCGCTGTTCTTCTTCGCACGCAAGGCACGGCTCATCTCGCCCTGGAAATAGTCGCAGATGTTCTCTACTTCCTCGTGCTGGTCAGAAGTCAACTGCAAATAGCGGCTCAGCTTCACCTTATTGATGCTGGCGTCCCAACGTGCAGCTGACTTCGTTTCATTTCCCTGAGTTCCTCCCGCAAATACAGATGCGGAAAAAGCCAATGCGGCTACCAATGTTAATCCTGTTCTTTTCATCTTTTACCTTAAAAATTTAATTAATACCTGAATTAAAAACCTTAAAATAAGAATCTTGTTACCTTAAAAACTTTCTTTTACCTTCGCAAAGGTAAGCACCGGAAATCAAACAGAAAAGCAATTAACAGATAAAAACACAGAAATGCGTCATTTATTGACGAACATCAAGAAAACACTTTCAAATGAACAAATTATATTACATTTCTGTAACATTTCGACATATTCGTTAGCAATATTGCCCCTCCCTTTGCTGTCTTCTCCCCTGTCTTAATTTACAGAACGCTGCCAAATAGGAAAAGATTGTACGCCATTTGGAAATTATGAAAGAAAAATTGCGGATATTTCCGACTTCTTGCTATATTTGCGGGCAAATACTAATGAAAACTTATGAAAAACGACAATTTGTACTTACACCCCGAGTTGGAGACGCTCTCCCGCTCCCGACTGGAGAAGCTGCAGATGGAAAGACTGCAGCAGACCCTTGCCCGCTGTATGCGCATTCCCTTCTATAAACAACGGTTCGCTGCCTGCGGACTCCGGCCTGAAGATATCCGAACTCTCGACGACGTACGGAAACTCCCGTTTACCACCAAGCAGGATCTGCGCGACAACTATCCCTTCGGACTCTCTGCCGTTCCTTTGGAAGAGGTCGTACGCCTCCATTCTTCCAGCGGTACCACCGGCACTCCCACCGTCATCCTGCACACACAGCACGACCTTGACGAATGGGCCAACGCCGTAGCCCGCTGCCTCTATATGGTCGGACTGCGCAAGGGAGACATCTTCCAGAACTCTTCCGGCTACGGCATGTTCACCGGCGGTCTGGGCTTCCAGTACGGTGCCGAACGCCTGGGCATGCTCACCGTTCCTGCTGCTGCCGGAAACACCAAACGGCAGATCAAGTTCATCACCGATTTCGGCACAACGGCCCTGCATGCCATTCCGAGCTATGCCGGACGCCTGTATGAAGTGATGGAAGAAATGGGCATCGATCCCCGCCGGGATACCCGCCTGCGTACCCTGATCATCGGAGCCGAACCTCATTCCGACGAACAGCGCCGCCGCATCGAACAGATGCTGGGCGTCAAGGCCTACAACTCCTTCGGAATGTCCGAAATGTGCGGTCCCGGTGTGGCTTTTGAGTGCCCCGAACAGAACGGACTCCACATCTGGGAAGACTATTACATCGTGGAGATCGTCGATCCCCAGACCCTCGAACCGGTGCCCGACGGTGAAGTGGGCGAACTCGTGCTGACAACCATCAACCGCGAAGCCATGCCTCTGCTGCGCTACCGCACCCGCGACCTGACCCGCATCCTTCCCGGAGAATGCCCCTGCGGCCGTCACCACAAACGTCTGGACCGCATGAAGGGACGAAGCGACGATATGATGATCCTCAAGGGAGTCAACATCTTCCCGATCCAGATCGAAAACATCCTCATGCAGTTCCGCGAACTGGGCACCGATTACCTCATCACGCTGACCAACCTCGAAGCCAACGACGAAATGACCGTCGAGGTGGAACTCAACGAGTTTACCGACGACTACGGCTTCCTCCAGCGCCTGACCAAGGAAATCACCCGCCAGCTGAAGGACGAAATCCTTATCACTCCGCGTGTGAAACTCGTGCCCAAAGGCAGCCTGCCCAAGCAGGAAGGCAAGGCAGTCCGCGTAAAAGACCTGCGCAAGACATTGATTTAATGAACTTTCAAAACAAGAAACAAACTTATGACCATTCATCAATTATCCGTTTTCGTGGAAAACAAGTCGGGAACCTTGCTTCAGGTGCTCGAACTCTTCAAGGAAGCCGGCATCCAGCTCATCGCTTCCACCATTTCCGATACGGTGGAATATGGAATCTACCGCATCATCTGTTCCGAACCGCAGCGGGCGTATGACACCCTGAAGCAGGCCGGCATTTCCGTCAGCATGTCCGAAGTCTTTGCCATCACCCTCGACAATACCCCGGGACAGGCAGCCGATGCGGTCCGCCGTTTCAGTGAAGCCGGAATCGGCATCTCCTACCTCTATTCCTTCCTGCTCGGAGGAAAAGGTATCCTGGTGTTCCGTACCGACAACAACGATCTGGCACGCAATGTCATCCTGACCCACCGGATGAACTACATCGACGAGCAGGCACTCACTGCCATCTGAATCATCTGAAACAACTTTATATGAAAATCCTCCTGTCTTCAGCCTCAGACAAGTCCAGGCCGGAAAACAGGAGGATTTTCATATAAGGTTCCGGAGACAGGCTGCCCCATCTGTCCGGAAAAATCTTCTTCAGCAAGAATCCACAAATAACAGGCGGCTATTCCGTAAAAGCCCCGCAGAAAGTCCGCATGCTCTCAGCGGAAAGTCAGAAATTTGTTGCAGGAGAAATTCACGGCCCCGTAAATAAAGAGCCCCAGGAACTGAGCCAGATACTCATTGCAGTGCAGAAGTTCCACCAGCACCAGCAGGAACACAAACTGCGCACTGTAAGCCAGCGCGAAAGCCCCCGCAAAGAACAGCATCTGATGCCACACCGTATTCTTCTTGTTTTCCTTGTCCAGCGGGAAAATCCAGTACTTGCACCAGATAAAGTTATGAATCTGCGACACCACATACGCCGTCACATTGGCCAGCATATAATCCTCCTTCCTGATGTGCATCATCAGCCAGACCACAAAGGCCGCAATGAGCGCATTAAGCGTTCCGATTATCGTAAAGCGCAGAATTCGTACACGTTCTTTCATTCACCAAATTTTCGGGGTTTTCACAATAGGAATTGTCACAACAGGGATTGTCACAAACAGGTTTTTCACAAAATGAAGGACACGAAATATCACATCTCATGTCCTTCTTCTGAAAAGTTTAAAATTCTCCAATAAAGAATCACTTGTTATCTACAATCTTCAAATTCAGTTCATCAAGCTGCTTCTGGTCGAGGAATCCCGGAGCATCCAGCATCACGTCGCGTCCTGAATTGTTCTTCGGGAATGCGATACAGTCGCGGATGGAATCCAGTCCTGCGAACAGAGATACCCAGCGGTCGAGTCCGTATGCCAGACCTCCGTGAGGAGGAGCACCGAACTTGAAGGCGTTCATCAGGAAACCGAACTGCTCCTGAGCCTTCTCGGGTGTAAAGCCCAGAATCTCAAACATCTTGGCCTGAAGCTGTGAGTCATGGATACGGATAGATCCTCCACCTACTTCCACACCATTGACCACCATATCGTAAGCATCTGCACGTACAGCTGCCGGATCAGTATCCAGTAAAGGAATATCCTCATCTTTCGGATGAGTAAACGGATGATGCATAGCCATCAGACGGCCTTCCTCTTCGCTCCATTCGAACATCGGGAAGTCAACCACCCACAGACAGGCAAACTTGTTCTTGTCGCGCAGTCCCAGCTGGTTACCCATTTCCAGACGCAGTTCACACAGCTGCTTGCGGGTCTTCATCGCATCGTCACCGCTCAGAATCAGGATCAGGTCACCCGGTTTGGCACCGAAGGCCTCCTTCATCTGCTGCAATACTTCCTGTGAATAGAACTTGTCCACGCTTGACTTCACGTTGCCGTCAGCTTCCACACGGGCGTAAACCAGTCCCTTGGCACCGATCTGCGGACGTTTCACAAATTCGGTCAGCTGGTCCAGCTGCTTGCGGGTGTAGTGGGCAGCACCTTCGGCACAGATACCGCCGATATAGGCTGCATTGTCGAATACAGAGAATCCGTATCCCTTCAGGATGTCCATCAGTTCCACGAACTTCATGCCGAAACGCAGGTCCGGTTTGTCGCTGCCGTAATATTTCATGGCATCTGCCCAGGGCATGCGCAGGAACGGTTCAGTCAGTTCCACGCCGCGCAGTTCCTTAAACAGGTGCTTGGCCATACCTTCAAAAGTCTCGATAATGTCTTCCTGTTCCACGAAGCTCATTTCGCAGTCAATCTGCGTGAACTCCGGCTGACGGTCAGCACGCAGGTCTTCATCGCGGAAACACTTCACGATCTGGAAGTAGCGGTCGAATCCTGATACCATCAGCAGCTGCTTCAGCGTCTGCGGAGACTGCGGAAGCGCATAGAACTGTCCCGGATTCATACGTGAAGGAACCACGAAGTCACGGGCACCTTCCGGAGTAGAACCGATCAGCATCGGAGTTTCCACTTCCAGAAATCCCAGTCCGTCCAGATAACGGCGCACTTCCATGGTCATGCGGTGACGCAGTTCCAGGTTCTTGCGCACAGCCGTACGGCGCAGGTCCAGATAACGGTATTTCATACGCAGGTCATCCCCGCCGTCGGTATTGTCCTCGATGGTAAACGGAGGAGTCTGTGCCGAATTCAGCACGGTCAGCTCTTCCACCGTGATTTCCACCTCACCCGTAGGCAGGTTGGGATTCTTGCTGGAACGTTCGTTCACCGTACCCTTTACCTGAATGACATACTCACGGCCCAGGTGGCTGGCCCGTTCGCAAAGTTCTGCGTTCACGTCCGTGTTAAACACCAGCTGGGTGATACCGTAACGGTCGCGGAGGTCAACAAAAGTCATACCTCCCATCTTGCGTACACGCTGTACCCATCCGGCCAGCGTCACGCTCTTTCCTGCATCAGCGATTCTCAGTTCGCCGCATGTATGATTTCTGAACATATCTTCAATCTTGTTTTTTTTTCTTCGCACAAAGGTAATACATGTTTTTTACATGCCCAAACCTTCCGCCTATTTTTCGCACTTCTTTCCCCGCTAAGGCTCGCCCAGACATTTTACGATCAGTTCCACCTCCGGTTTCAGGTAATATTTCCGTGTCTTCTCATAACCCATGCGGCGGAGTCCCTCCCACAGTTCCGGACACCCCTGTATCCAGCGGCTCAGGTTCTGTGAAGCCGTTTTCTGCCGGCTTTGCGGGAAATACATCCGGGCCAGTTCACTCTTGTGGTAGATCCGCAGCCGGAATTCCCCGGTCTCTTCTGCCACACAGGATCGTTCATTCAGGTTCATTTTTTCTTCAGTTTTTCAGGTTTCTTACTACCTATAAAGATACAAAAAATATCCCGGAACACCAAGTGCTCCGGGATATTTTTCAGGAAAAATTCCGGGGGATTATCCGAACAGCCTGCACCGTCCCCTGCATTTCTGTTCCGCCAGTTCACTCTCCACATCATAGCAGGGACAGAGCTTGATCCACTCTTCCGGTTCCACCACTCCGTCGCCGTCCCTGTCCGGGCTCAGATCCCTGTGGCCCACCACCTTCCGGATTCTGTAGTCCTCACAGAGCACCCTCACCAGTACGCGGATCGACCGTTTCTGTTCCTCAGTCCGGGTGTCTGCCGGATTTCCTCCCGCATCCAGTCCCCCTTCATACGCAATGCCGATGCTGTTCGCGTTATGCCCTTTCGCATGTGCGCCCACCTGCCCCACCGGACGCATGGAACAGATCTCTCCGTCACGCCGCACGTAATAATGATACCCGCACCCGTTGAATCCCCGCTGCCGGTGCATCCGGTCCAGTTCAGCCGGAGAGAGGGACTTGTCCTCTCTCGTGGCCGTACAGTGAATGACAATCAGGTCAATCTTTCTCATTCTCCACTCCTTTCCTTCCATTTCCCGGTCAGGATGCAAAGCAGGCATCTCAGAATCCGGACAATTACTTTTACTGCTTTCATACTTCCATCATTTTACGGTCAGACACCCATTCCGCCTCCTTCCTCTTCTTCCCCGGCTTCAGCCGTCTTCTTAACCGGCACACGCTCATACGACAGGTTCGCCAGCGCATCCTGCAGGGTCAGTCCCGGACGGAAGTTGATGCGCGCCCTCTCGATCAGCCCGACATGGTATTCCTCTTCCACTTCCGCTCCCTTGCCGCTCAGTCCCAGCTGGAGCGATCCCAGTTCACCCAGACGTACGATTTCACCGCTCTGCAGCCCCTCGCTCACCACGTCTTCCAGGGCCGTCAGCACCGCCATGGTGTCCGCCCTCGTCACCGTACATTCCCGCTGGATGCGCTCCGCAATCTCACGGATCCCCATCACCCCGCGCGCCTGCGCCTGTGCATAATACTTCATCGGAGCCCCTTTGTCGCCCGGATTCTTTCTTCCCACTACTGAATAAGTCACTGCTTTCTCCATACACAATTTGTTTAAAAGGTTAGTACTTGTTTTAATTTGACAAAACAAAGATACGACACCCCTTCCCCCGCCATGTAGACATTTGCAGGGTTGTGTAGACTTAAAGGGAAAATATTTTTTTGTTTAACTGTCATTATTACAGATCAATGCCATGCAGCAGAAAAAGTGCTCTTTTTTATGCTAATTCTAGGTTTTATCAAAAATATCTATTACCTTTGCATCAACAAATCCCGCCCGCTTCCCGTAAGATTAGCGTACCCAGCGGGACATTTTTATTTATGGGAGTCAGATATACACATCAAGCCATAACTACAGAACAGCAAATTGAAATTCTAAAAGAAAGAGGTTTGCTGATTGATGACGTTAAGCAAGCAATTGAAATTCTTGACACCATCAGCTATTTTCGTCTTGCGGGTTATTGGCGACACTTTGAGACTGACCATTCTACCCATCAATTTAGGGAAAACTGTAGTTTCTCTGATGTTACAGACCTTTACTCTTTTGACAAACAACTTAGGGTTTTACTGTTTACTGCCATCCAAACGATTGAGGTTTCTGTCCGCACTAAAATAATCAAGCATTTAGCTCTTGAATTTGGTGCTTTTTGGTTTATGGACGAAAACTACGCCATCAATAAAACCCATTTTGCAGCAAATCTGTCTGTAATCCGTAAAGAAGTATCTCGTTCACACGATGATTTCATCACCGAGCATTTTCGAAAATATAGCGAACCAGACCTGCCGCCTGTTTGGAAAACATTGGAAGTTATCTCAATGGGTACACTATCCAAGCTCTACGCAAATTTTTCGGATTCAGCAGCAAAACATGCTGTGGCAAGAGAATTCGGTTTGAAACACCACAAATTCCTGAGAAGTTGGCTGGAATGTCTTGCTGTACTTCGTAACTGTTGTGCCCATCACTCAAGACTGTCAAACCGTGTCTTTCCTGTCAAGCCAATGATGCCGGAGCGTATGCCGAACACTTGGATAACGGATTTTTCATTTCGCGAACAAACTCTTTATCCTCAACTCTGCTATGTAGTGTATTGGCTTAACTCCATTTCTACTGACAACACTTTTGTAACTGACTTCAAGCAGCTTTTGGCAAGACATCAATCAGTAAATCCGCACTTGTTAGGCTTCCCTTACAACTGGGAACAAGAGCCTTTGTGGAAATAAAATATTGTCCTTCTTTTACAGACACAAACAAGGCCATCTCAACCAGATTTTGAGATGGCCTTGTTTCCTTTTCAACGCACCTCAACCGTTTCCGGTTCTCCCAGCGTCATGAACCGGATCACTACGTCCGGGGCATCTTCGCTGATCAGGCTGCAGGAGAACGACACGGCCGAAGTTCCTGCCGGCATCAGCGCCTCGCCTTCCGGAACCACCGTCTGCACCACGTTGTAGTTCTTGTCCGTCACCACGGCCTTGCCGTCGAAGGTGTACAGCAGATACTGGTGTTCCTTCACCGTACACGGGAACTTGATCACGCCCCCCGGAGTGGTGAACTGCGGATTCTCGATCGCCCCGTCACCTTCCACCTTCAGACGGACTGCAAACCGCCCCGGATAGGGAGTCGTCCACGACCAGTCCGAACCGCCCGGCTGTCCCGGCTGCATCTCGCCCAGGTTGCAGGTATAATATTTGGAAATATGCAGCGGATAAAGCTTGAAAAGGCGGTCGTTCTGTTTCTCCAGATGCCATTCGGTCTGCGGATCCCGCAGACGCGCACGCTGTTCCTCCGTAAAGGCCTGCTTCTCGCGGAGATAGTCCCAGTTGCGGATCGCTTCCAGCAGCCGGTCAATCTGGCCGTGACGTCTGAAAGTCTTTGCCCGGATGGTCATGGCATAGCCCGCATCAAATCCGGCTGCTTCCGACATGGCCCACTCCACATCCTCCAGCGAAGTGCACTGCTGCTTCCGGTCGGCCAGACGGATCAGGAACCATCCCAGCATGCGCGGGAAAAGATTGCGCTTGTAGAAGGCCTGGTTGACAATCCGGCTTTCCACCTGCCCCGTGCGCATGGCTTCTCCCCACGGCTCTCCCCAGTTGGTGTACGTATGGGTGTGCCACAGGTTATGGCTCAGCCGGCTGGCATCATTGCGGAGCGGATGCTTCACCTGCGTGAAAATGCGGTTCACGAAACGCGACATCGCATAGTCGTCATGTCCCGTATAGCCGCATCCTTCAAGCCCGTCAAAGGAAATCTGGCAGACCCCCGTCTTGTTCAGCAGTTCGGCAATGCGGTCGGCATACGCGTCCTGCAGCTCCAGATCCGGGAAAAACGTGCGGTACGGATAATCCCACAGCTTATACAGCGGCTCGTCCTGGCCGTGAGCGGCAGCCGTGGTTCCCCATGCCCCGCGCCGGCAGTTCTTCAGCAGCATATACTCACCCTGTTCTTCCACCTTGCCGAAAGAGATCAGCTCCTTTCCGATCTGCAGGCCGTTCAGAGTCAGCGGTACGGCAAAGAGTTCCGATTTCCGGATCCGGATGTCCGTCTGCACGGCATCCAGCGGTTCCGCCAGCACCAGTTTTCCCTGCTTGAGCAGATGCTCCGAAGGCACCGGTGTCACATAGGCATCGTTCGTCGTCGTAAAATTGGAAAGCGTATGCACGCCCAGACCGATCCCCCGGGCCTGCGCCTTTTCAGCCATCTTCCGCATGCCTTCATCTCCTTCCGGACTTACCTCCGGCCGCCAGTTGAAGTGTCCCCAGTCCAGGAACGGCCCGTCGTGATACAGGTAGTCAAAGCCCGCCTGCTCAGCCCGTGCCAGCATATCCTCGAAATTCTCAGCCGTGAAGTCGGTGATCAGGTACGATTTCATTGCCTCCCGCGACTTCTTGGCCCACTCTCCCTTCAGCATCGGGTGCGGCAGTCCTTCTTCCACTTCCACGTCACCGATACGGTCAAGAATCCGTTCCCGTTCGTCCCCGAAGAGTGCCACGGCAGCCCCTTTGACCGGACCGTCAGGCCCTTTCACGGGAAGCGTCCACGATTCTTTCACCCCATGCACCGGGCGGAATTCTTCCCGGTCGCGCCTGCGGGCTCCCAGCTGGAAAACCGCACCGTCTCCCGTCTTCGTAACCGCCTGCCGGTCACCGGGAACCGTGCTGACCGACAGGGATGCCGGAGTACCTTCATAACCGAACTCGGCCCTGTAAGCATTTTCGTAACCCTCGGGCAGACCGGCCGTTGTCTTGATATTCAGAGCCTGCATACCGAAAGCCATGTCTTTCTCCTGCACCACTCCGACCACTTCACCGACCACCTCGCCGATGCCGACACCCACAGGTCCGAACACCAGCGCGTCATATTTCCCGGGCACTTCCACCGCTTCCAGCCGGATACAGGCGTCCGATTCCTTTACCCGGAGCGTCACCCGGCTTCCGTCGGTCATCGTAAACTTCAGCAGGTTCCCCGAAGCTTTCATCGATGCAGGCAGGATCACCTTCCCCTGGCTGCCCGCCGAAATGACGGGAAACTGCTTCCCGCCCAGAATCTGTTCCCCATTCACCTGAATGGACTGGTAATATCCGCGTTCATCAATACCGACCTGCGTGGCTCGTGTCTTCAGGTCTTTCTGTGCATAAAGCGATGCTGCCAGCGGAAGCAGCATCAGGCACCCCCATTTTCTGCTCAAAAACAATTTCATGCCTGTTTGATTTATATGTTTCAAAAATGTTTCTTCAGTACTTTCAGCGATACTGCAACGGGATCACCCGACGGAGTATCCGGATACGAATTATTCTTCCGGCTCCAATCTATGGACATCTGCGTGTAATCAGGCTTCACCCTGTCTTCCATCCAGGGAGTAACCCGCCGGATAACCTCTTTCACGGAAATGCCTGATAAATAACTGTGTTTCATAATCAGTGAACTACCGCTAAACTAAAGATTTAGCGGCTTCGGAGATACCAATACCTCCTCTCTTTTCCTGCTTCTTCCTGCCATTGCTTTTTAGGACACGAGGTCGGTCATCCACAAGAGGACAGTCCACAGGCTTGACTTTCCCACGCTCCGTGGGTAGGGCTTTCAAGCCAAATTCCTTGATGTTGCAAGCGGCATTGAAGTCCCGGTCGTGATGTGTACCACATTCCGGGCATGTCCAACTGCGCTCGCTAAGATTCAATTCTTTGTACACATAGCCGCATTTGCCGCAGGTCTTCGAACTTGGGGCAAAGCGGTCTATCTTAATGAGGTTCACGCCATACCAACTGCACTTGTATTCAAGCAAAGTTAGGAACATACCGAAAGAAGCATCTCCTACGGCTTGTGCCAAATGGTGGTTACGCTGCATCCCTTTCACGTTCAAATCTTCCATGCAGATAGTGCGCACTTGGCTGTCGTGCGTGAGTGCATGGGTGATTTTGTGAAGGCTGTTCTTACGGCTGTTAGCTATGTGTTCCTGTAGCCGGGCTACACGGATGCGTGCCTTGTTGCGGTTGGCAGAACCTTTCTGTTTGCGGCTCAACCGCTTTTGTAGCAACTTCAAGCGGTCTAAGCTTCTCTGCAAGTTCTTGGGATTGGCAAACGTGCGTCCGTCAGAACATACGGCAAGCGACTTGATGCCCAAGTCAATGCCGACGGTCGTGTCACGCATCGGTTCGGAAGGCTTCATTCCTTGCATGGACGTGTCCACCAGAACGGAAGCAAAGTATCTTTCCGAAGGGGTCATGCTGATAGTGACAGTCTTCACCGTACCCTTGAACCTGCGGTGCAGCACGGCAGGAATATCTTTCGCTTTGGGGATTGTGATTGTTCCTTTTTCAAAATCCACACGGCAATGCTGTGGGCAAAGGAAGCTCTGCTTGTCCTTGCGGCTCTTGAAGCGTGGGAAACCGACAGCCTTGGTGTTACGAAAGAAATTGGTATAGGCTGTATCAAGATTACGCAAGGAACTCTGCAAGGACTGGGAGTTGACTTCAGAAAGCCACTCATGCTCCACCTTCAGCTCGCTCTTCATCAAATTGGTCAAGTATACGTTGCCGAGCGTTTCCTTGCGTTCCTTGTAGGCTGTGATTTTCAGGTTCAATGCCCAATTATAGACAAAACGGCAGCAGCCGAAGGTCTTTGCAAACAAAACCTTCTGCTCATCTGTCGGATAGATTCTATATTTGTAGGCACGTAACATATGGCAAAAGTAACGATTTAAAATGAGACCATGATACAGAAAGATTACATTTCAAAGAACCACTCGAAGTTTCTCATCAAATATCACGTGATATTTGTATGCAAATACAGGAAGAAGCTACTCATTGGAGCAGTGGAATATGACATGAAGCAAATCATGCAGAACATATCAGACCTGTCAGACTTTAACATTGAGGTCATGGAAACCGACAAAGACCATATTCACATGATGATATGCAGCGAACCAAAACTCTCTCCGCTGCAAATCGTAAGGAGGCTAAAACAAATGTCAACAACTGCCATTTGGAAAAGACATGAAAATTATCTTAGACATGTATTTTACTGGGAAAACACATTTTGGACGGATGGATATTTTGTGTCATCAGTCGGAAATGTCAGTCAGGAAACCATCAAAAAATACATCGAAAACCAAGGGTAGCTGCGCTACCCCGCATTTGAAAACCCCTAAACTGAAGATTTAGGGGTTTTCAAATGCGAGTTCCTATAAATTTAGCTTCCACAACAAAGGTAATCATATATCTTTAAAATCTCTTTTTATCAAAGCTTTCCATGCAACAATTCTTCTTTCAAAATCTCATACACGTAAGCCGAGCTTTCAATATAAAGCCCCGTAGACTCATCCGAAAGCTTCGCAAATGTTTCCGAATTATAAAACTCCCTGAGCGCCATTGACAGGTCGCACCCGTTATCTTCCATAAGATAAGCTATGATATCTTTGGCAATGCCTTCTACCAGATATTGCATTCGTTTGTTCATATCCTGTGTAAGTATTTAACGGCTTCTGCCGAATGAAACAAATATTGTGATGAAACTTTTTTATATTTTAAGCCATTCACAAGCATTTGAAGGTCAATTATTCCGTCATCAAAATTACGGAACAAGGTTGCTATGGTATCATCGGCAACAGGACCTGTCACGATGTCAAAAGAATGTATCGGCTGTATGTTTCTCCTGTTGCGGTTAGCCATAACAAATAAAGCCCATTCTTCATTTGGTTCTTCAAATGTCTTGACCGAAAGGACCTTTAAGGCTGTTTCGTCAAATTCAAACTCTGTAACAACGGCTTCTCCGCCATAAATAGCCGACGTACGTCTGGCCATTTGTTCTGCCTGCACCCTAATCTCTGTCAGATAGAATCCCTGTCCGAAATCCTTGAAAGGTTTGCATTTTGACAGATCTATCTGCTCAATTATTATATTCGAACCATGGTATAGTTTCATTGGATACCTCCTCCGTTATTCAGACAAACTTGTGTAAGATCCTGCACACTGTCATCGAATGAAAGCAAATGCTCCGCATCATAATGTTCCGTAAGAAAATCAATACCTTTAAAGCGTATCAGATAATTGCTTGCCTCACGAACGGAAAGATGATGGATTTCAGCAAACTCACTAATGGCAGCAACAATATATGCAATTACATTTTTGTCAATTTCCTGCTCACCTTTTAAAACGACAGATGCCGACATGCCAAGGGCATCAAGCACCTTTGTAACTGTCTTTATCGTAAGCCCTTTTCCTCTCTCTATCTTAGAAATCTGAGCTTTACCGACTCCTACCCGTTCACCGAGCTCTTCCTGAGTAAGTCCTTTGCGAAGACGTTCATTCCGAATCATCAAACCTATATTTTCCAACCTGTTTGTCATACGATCTATTTTTACACGCAAACAAATATACAACAAAGTTTCCAAAACAGGAAACAATTATATGTATATCCGTAAAGATACCACTCTGAAAGCAATGATGAACAACAGAATAAAACATTCCGTAGAGGTTTCTGCAAAAGAAACACTATCTTTGCAGCGTTATCCGACATCTGAAATTTACGAACGATTATGAAGAAAAAAATTGTAACATTTGGGGAAATTATGATGCGACTGACCACTCCGGGCAACCTGAGACTCCAGCAAAGTCGCGAATTGTCAGTCAATTACGGAGGAAGTGAGGCCAATGTAGCCATCTCGGTGGCAAACTTCGGCGGCCAGGTGGACTATGTGACCCGCCTGCCCGAAAACCCGCTGGGAGAAGCCTGCATCGCCGAACTCCGCTCACATAACATCGGTACGGATCACATCCTCACGGGAGGAAAGCGCCTCGGTACCTACTACATGGAAAAGGCTGCGGCCATGAGAAACTCACGCGTCATCTACGACCGCGAAGGCTCCTCTTTTTCCGAACTCGAACCCGGCATGATCAACTGGAAAGAGATCTTCAGCGATGCCGGCCTGTTCCACTGGTCCGGTATCGACGCAGCCCTGACTCCGGGACTGGCCGAAGTGTGCCGGGAAGCCGTTGAAACCGCCAGGGAAATGGGAATCTCCGTCTCCTACGACATCAACTACCGCAAGAACCTCTGGAAGTACGGCAAGACAGCCCAGGAAGTACTCCGCCCGCTGATTGCCTCCAGCGACATCATGTTCGGCAGCGAAGGCGAATATGCCATGCTCTTCGGACTCAAGGCTCCGGGATTCAAGGCCACAAGCGCAGCCGACCGGTATGACACCGCAGCCTACGAAACATTCTGCCGGGAGATCGCCCGGGAAGTGCCCCAGTGCCGCTACATCTACATCGCCCTGCGCAACGTGATGAACTCCGAACACCACACCTTCGCCGGAATACTCTATGCCGACGGCACCATGTACCACACCCGCGTGTACGACATCAACAATGTCATCGACTGTGTCGGAGTGGGAGACGCATTCTGCGGTGCCCTTCTCTATGCCCAGTCAGCCTGGACCGACAACCAGAAAAGAGTGGATTTCTCTACGGCCGCTTCCGTCCTGAAAAACACCATCTCCGGCGACTACAACATGGTCAAGGTTTCCGAAGTGGAGGAACTGATGGCCCGCAACGAAAAGGGGGAACTGGAAAGATAATCAAAAAGGGGGAAAATCAACATGAGAGGGTGCCTGCTTCACCAGCAAGACATCCTCTCATGTCAGCTATTTCATCTGTGCATGAAACACTTGATATCTACCACAAAGCAACTTTCCCTTCCACACCTAAGTCTAAGGTGGCAGTAGCTATTCCCAAAGCACGGAACACCTTTCCCATAGTGGAAAGAGTGATTGAGCACTTTCCGCTTTCCAGTTTGCATATCTGGGAACGCTTCACACCTATACGTTCACCAAGTTCCTCTTGCGTGAGGTTTTGTTTCAGGCGTGCATTCCTGATAGCTTCCCCTACGAAGTAAGCATCTACCTCGTCTTTGAGCTGCGCTTCCATCACATCTCTTTCAGGAGTCCCTACTTTTCCCCATACTTCATCCACCAAATGGTCTGCAGGGGTAAACTTCATTTTCGTCATAATATATTATTTTTTTCGTTAAAATATTCTTTTCTTATTTCTTCTGCCCGTTGTATTTCTTTTTGCGGGGTCTTCTGCGTTTTCTTTATGATCCCGTGTGTGGCAACAACAAGTGTTTCCGTTTCTGTATCCCAAAAAGCGAACAGTCTGTACAAAATATAAAGGTAACCATTTGTTTCCAAATAAGCAAACAAAACTTAACTTATAAATTAAGCTGATACTATTTTTATCAGACAATTTATCCCTCCCCGGGATCCTCATGTATCCTCACATGTATTTCCAAATTGTTTTTACATAAAACACCCGCAAGGAATCCAATTCATTGATCACATTCCCCAAATTCCCTCTGAGTTAACTTCATGCTTTACTTTAAAGAAATATGCTTATAAACCCTACTTTTCAACATATTATAAATACATAAATCCCGCTTCTTTGTTTTAACATTTCACCTTTCCGGATGGTTGCCTTAACTTTGCTTCTGTAAAATAATTATTATTTACTTTTTTCATTCAACCTTAAATTTGGAAAGATGGAAAACAATCTGATGACCGTATTCACGCGCATCTTCCACACGCAGGGAGACTCCCTCGTGGAACTGTCTGCCTGGATCGAAAATGTCCGCAACGGACAATGGAAAAATGAAGTGGAGAACTACCGCAGGCTGATGGCCGAAGGAAAGAAACAGGAAGCTGCCTCCGTCAAGGAACAGCTGCCTGCCCTCGTACCTGCCGGAAACTGCCTGCGCGGACGTTATCCCAAGTGTCTCACCAACCGCACCGGCTATGCCATGTTCGACATGGACAAGATGCCGCCCGACGTGCTCCGGAACGCTTTTGCCCGGCTGAAGGAAGTTCCGTGGGTGGCGGCCTGTCATGTCACCGTCTCCGGAACCGGCCTCCGCATCTTCGTCTGCATCGGTGTGGTACATCCCGATGTCTACCGCCGGGCCTATGAGATCGTGGCGCATGCCCTTGAACAGGTTGCCGGACATCCCTGCGACATGCAGTGCAAGGATCTCTGCCGCCTCACGCTCGCGTCTTATGACCCCGAGGCTTATCTGGCACCGGAACCCCTCACCTTTCCCTACGAGGAAGGAAACAATCCGCTCCTGTATCAGCCGGCCACGGGAACCGACTCTTCCGAGGATTACCGGTTCAACGGCAGAACCGCAGGGAATCCGGCTGATTATGCTTCCGGAAACGCCGGTTTCAGGCCCTTCGGAATCCCCGAAGATCCCAACGACGACTGCCGCTATGTACCCCTCCGTGACCCCGAAGCTTTTCTGGCGAATTTTTTCCGGAAAAACAAGTTTCAGGAGGGTCAGCGGCACAATGTTCTGCTCCGTCTGGGACGCAACATCCGCTGGCGGAGGTTCAATCCGTACGACTTTGAACGACTGAAACACAGCGCCTTCCGCATGATGGGCCAGCTCCCTTACAGCGAATATTGCAGTGCGATGGACTGGGGCTACAACCATGCCGATTTGGGTCCATGGGTCCACATGGACCCTAATGGACCCTCCACCGTGAGAAAAGAATCCGACGAGGATGATCTGATGAGTCATGCACCCCTGTTTCCCGAGTGGATTTACGACAAGCTCCCGCCCCTGATCCGGCGCGGTATCATAGCCGCCCGCTCCGGCCGCCAGCGCGACATGCTTCTCATGTCCATACTCACCAACCTCAGCGGATGCGTTCCGCTGGTGCGCACCCTCTATGCCCACCGTCTCTACTCCCCCCATTTCTTCTTCGCAGCCGTCGCCCCCGCAGGTTCCGGCAAGGGTGTGGTAGCCCTGTCAGCCCTGCTCGGCAGCAAGATTCACCGCGAAATGGAGGAAAACAACCGCCGGGAGCGCAAGGAATACGAGCAGAAGATGCTGGAATGGGAGGCCGAACAGAAACGGGCCTTCCGCGAGAAACGCAAGCCCGACATCAGTCTCAAGCCCGAAGAGCCCCGGTGGCACGTGCTGAACGTACCGCCCAACACCTCCAAGAGCCAGCTGATGACCGACCTCTACAACTCCGGCGAGATCGGAATCATCTGCAACACCACCGAGATCGACTCCTTCACCGCTGCCCTGGGAACGGACTACGGCAAGCATGCCTCCGAACTGCGTATGATCTACCACCACGAAGCCGTGGGACAGAATTACAAGATCGACGGCCACCCCATTCTCATCCAGCGCCCCCGCATGGCCATCTGCATGGCCGGTACCCTGCAACAGCTGGTCAACTTCGTCTCATCGAAGGAAGACGGTATGTACAGCCGTCTGGCCCTGCTCACGGGAAAGGGTGAAAGCGGCTGGATCTCAGCGGCTCCCGATTCGGACGACGAATGGATCGACGGCGACGAACTCTTTGAGAATCTGGCAGATGATGTGCTTCAGGCCTACCATTTCCTGCTCAACTCCCCCACCTCCGTCCATTTCACCCGCGAACAGTGGAAGATCCACAACAAGCTGTTCGGACACATGATGCGGAATGTCTCGCTGGAGGACGGAGAAGGCAACGAGGCCATTGTGGGACGTCACGGACTGCTGACGATGCGCATCGCCATGGTGCTCACCGCCCTGCGCAAGTGGGAAGCCGGCTGGAACATGAAAGATGTCACCTGCAGCGACGAGGATTTCAGCATCACCATCGAGCTGGTCAAGGTGCTGCTGGAACACAGCCTCTCCCTCTCCACCATCCTGCCCGGAACGGAACGGAAACGCTCGCAGATGACCTGTTTCCACCGCGTGCTGGAGTGCTACAAGAAGCTGCCCGAGAGCTTCACTTACATGGAATATCTCACCGCGACGGCTGCCATGGACATCTCCCGTTCCACGGCCAAGCGATGGCTCAAGAAGATGCTGAAACAGAACCTGGTAGCATACGACAACGGCATCTACCGCAAGGTACATTCCACGGAATAGGGTCCATATAGAAAAAGTGGACCCAGGTGGACCCTGAAAACGTTTCGGCGTTTCAGTCAAAAGGCTTCGGCGTTTGCATGGAAACGCCGAAGCCTTTTTTTATTTTCCGGGCAGGTATTTCCGGCCTGTCCGCGGAGCCCTAATCTTCCAGAATCTTCTTCCGTACGCTTCTCCAGGGCCCCTTGAAGAGCATCCGGACCAGATATTTGGTCAGCCGCTTGAGCTGCATCTCGTCCGACCAGCTCAGCTTGATCTTCCCGCAGGCAATCAGGGTCAGGAAATTCCCCAGTGCATTCAGTGCATACTCGGCCTCCGTAAACTGATACCCTTCGGGTGTGTGGCGCAGCCATCTTTTCGGTTTCTCACTCTCTGTCTTTTGCTCCCGTTTTTCTGTTTTTACTTCTTTTTGTCTCATGGGTGAATATATTTTATCGGCCAAATGAAAAAAAATGCCCGGTTTTAAGATTCTTTAAACTCGTTAAAATTGAGAACGAAATCCAATTGAAATTCTCATAAAATCTCCTTGAAATTCTTTTTCTTAAGAAATCCAACACAAGATTAATGGTTGTTTTCGAAAAATATTGGAAATTTTGTTTTAAATTAAAATAAGATAGTTACCTTTGTCTCGCAATTGTGAAAAACGATTGCATCTGCAGCCAAAAAATTCCGGTTTTATCCCTTCTTCCCGGTCCCCGGTTGGGAGAGGTAACCGCGAAGCGCACCCCAAACGTAGCTTCCTTTCGCTCTGGCCCCCGGACGAGGAAGTGACCACGGTTCCGGCCCCCGGGGCGTGGTGGTCAACAATGAATCTATTCAGCAAAAAAATCGGAAAGTCAGTCAGATTCCGGCCCCCGGAATCGCGACGGCTTAGTAACATCAAAGGAAACCTAAAATCATTATGACATTCAAATCAAACATTCTCTGCTTCCTGACAGCAGCCTTCCTGCTGTCGGGCTGTACCTCTTATAAGAAGGTACCCTATTTGCAGAATTCTGCGACAGTCAATGTACCGGCCGGAGAAATTCCGCTCTACGACGCCCGGATCATGCCCAAGGATCTGCTGACCATCACCGTCAGTACAACAGATCCTGAGGCCAGTGTTCCTTTCAACCTGACGGTACAAAGTGCAGTATCCCAAAATTCCACCAACCTGACTTCCCAGCCTACTTTACAGCAATATCTGGTGAATAATGAGGGAGAAATTGATTTCCCGGTACTGGGAAAATTAAAGATCAGCGGCATGACCAAGAATGAATGCGAAGCCATGCTCCGCGACCGGCTGGCCCCCTACCTGAAGGAAACCCCGATTGTGAATGTCCGCATGGTGAACTATAAGATCTCCGTATTGGGTGAAGTCAAAAGCCCCGGTACTTTCACGGTCAGCAATGAAAAAGTAAATGTACTGGAAGCCCTGGCCATGGCAGGAGATATGACGGTATATGGAGTCCGTGACAATGTGAAGCTGGTCCGTGAAACAGCAGACGGAGGACGCGACATTCAGGAACTGAACCTGAACGATGCCAATCTGATCCGTTCCCCCTATTTCTACCTCCAGCAGAATGACATTCTGTATGTCAGTCCCAACAAGACTGCTGCGCGCAACTCCGATATCGGCAACAGTACGACCCTGTGGATCAGTGCCACTTCCATTTTAGTATCTATTGCCAGCCTGTTAGTCACTATATTAAAGTAAAGTATCATGAGCAACGAAAAATACGACGATCTCTATACGGCTGAAGACGAAAAGCCGATTGACTATAAAGCGATTCTGTTTGAATACCTGATGTACTGGCCCTGGTTTGTGGTCTGTCTGATCCTCTGCCTGATCGGAGCCTGGGCCTACCTGCGCTATCAGACTCCGGTTTACAATGTGAATGCCACAGTGCTGATCAAGCAGGATGAGAAAGGAAAAGGTAGTGCCAGCAGTCCGATCGCCACCATGCAGGATATGGGTATGCTGACCATGGCCAGCAACTTCGACAATGAAATGGAAATTCTCCGTTCCCGCACTTTAATCAAAAAGGTAGTCAATACCCTGGGACTGAACATCCGCTATGCAGAACCCCGCAGCTTCGGCTATGCCCGTCCCCTTTATAAAACCGATACTCCCATTAAAGTTTGGATGACTCCCGAAGAAGCAGACAGACTTGAGGCTCCACTGAATTTAAGACTGGACTGTACGCCTGACGGAAAAGTCAAGGCTTCCGCCAATTATCTCCAGCATGGAGAAGAAGCTGCAACCGACAAGACATTCGACCGCCTGCCCGGTGTGCTGGTCACTCCCGTGGGGACTCTGACGCTGAACGCGAAAGATAGTACAGGGATCAGGGAGGAACGCACCATTCAGGTACAGATCATTTCTCCCACCACGGCAGCCAAGATGTGTCAGGGAAACTTAAGCGCCGAGCCGACCAGCAAACAGACCACCATTGTGAAATTAAACTATAACGACAGCCATGTGGGACGGGGTCTGGATTTCCTGAATACGCTGGTAGCCTTGTATAATGCTGATGCCAACGATGACAAGAACGAAGTAGCCAGCCGAACAGCCGAATTTATTGACGAACGCATCAGCATCATCAATCACGAACTGGGCACCACGGAAAACGAGCTGGCAAGCTATAAGCAGAAAGCCGGACTGACCGACCTGACCAGCGACGCACAGCTGGCCTTACAGGGTAATGCCGAATATGAGCAGAAACGGGCAGAAAATGCCACCCAGCTCCGTCTGGTCGGATTTCTGAAAGAATACATCGAACGCCCCGAGAACCGGATGGAGATTATTCCAGCCAATATCGGAGTGAGCGACAACGGGCTCTCCACCCTGATCGGACAGTATAACGAGATGCTGACCGAGCGTAAGCGGTTGCTCCGCACTTCCAGCGAAAGCAACCCGGCCGTAGTCAATCTGGATACCTCGCTGGAGGCCAACCGGAAAAATATCCTGACTTCGGTAGCCAGCGTACTGAAAGGGCTGGAAATCACCCGCAACGACCTGAACCGTGAAGCCACTCAGTTTGCGAACCGGATCAGCAATGCCCCCCAACAGGAAAAAGAACTGCTCAGCATCTCCCGCCAGCAGGAAATCAAGGCCAGTCTGTACCTGATGCTGCTTCAGAAACGGGAGGAAAATGCGATAACACTAGCCGCTACGGCGAATAATGGCCGGATGGTGGAAGAACCTCTGGCAGGAGGAGTTGTATCTCCCAAAGGAAAAATGTTCTACCTGATCGCTCTGATTCTGGGACTGGGTATTCCCGTTGCAGTAATCTATTTGCGTAACCTGCTCCGCTTTAAGATTGAGAGTCGGGCTGATGTAGAGAAAATTACCGATATTCCAGTTGTTGGAGACATTCCTTTGACAGAAACAGACGGACATCCCATTGTCGTACAGGAAAACCGTAATGGCCTGATGGAAGAAGTGTTCCGTTCCGTCCGCACGAATTTGCAGTATATGCTGGGAGAAGGCCAGAAAGTAATCCTCTTCACCTCCACCACCTCCGGCGAAGGCAAGAGTTTCAATGCAGGAAATCTGGCATGCAGCTTTGCCTTTATGGGCAAGAAAGTGGTGATTGTCGGACTGGATATCCGCAAACCCGGACTGAACAAAGTCTTTGAGATTTCTCATAAGGAACGGGGAATTACCCAATACCTGGCCGATCCGAAACAAACCGATCTGCTGAGCCTTTGCCAGCCTTCTGCCATCTCCCCCAACCTCTTTATCCTGCCGGGCGGAACCGTTCCTCCCAATCCGACAGAGTTGGTAGCACGGAAATCCTTGGATCATGCACTGGAGATTCTGAAAGAACACTTTGACTATGTCCTGCTGGATACCGCACCGATCGGTATGGTCACTGATACCCAGCTGATTGCCCGTGTAGCAGATCTGAGCGTCTATGTCTGCCGTGCTGACTATACCCATAAGAGCGACTATGAACTGATCAATGACCTGAAACGCGAGAACAAATTGCCGAACCTCTGTACCCTGATCAACGGTATTGATATGAACCAGCGTAAGAATGGTTACTACTATGGTTACGGCAAATATGGCAAGTATGGCAAATATGGCTACGGGAAAAAATATGGCTATGGTTACGGATATGGGTATGGTAAATAAAATGATATGATAAGAGAACTTACCACTACCCTATTTCAAGTTCAGGACTACTGTGACAAGACCCAGCTTTTGGCCAAGGGTGTCTCCTACTACTGCGGTATCCTGTATTACCGTCTGGACTGGTTGCATGAAGACATCCCAACTGCAGTATACCACCCTTTCCAACAAAACCTGCTGCGGGAGATCCTACATACGGTCAGTATGCTGAGCCTAGACCAGGTGGAAGAATACGCCTGGAGTTATCTCAGCCTACCGCTGCATGACTTTTTTTCTCCAGCCGAACTGCAAACTATCGAAAGCGAAGTGCGCGACTGCATCCGCGCCCTGCTGCCTACCCTGACTCCAGAAAGTCGTATGGCTTTTGAAATACAGTATCTGGGAGAAATAACGGATGAAAAAGAAGAGGAACTAAATAAAATTTTA
>ULVC01031098.1_pt1 | contig 35763 bp, 29 predicted proteins | sample 1958821 | NCBI WGS metagenome assembly ULVC01 (sample SAMEA4835769, study PRJEB28245) | human gut metagenome | biome: gut microbiome; material: fecal sample | place: Denmark | collected 2008 | reverse complement strand
CTGGTTTTTCTGTTTAAGGTTGGGTTTTGTCCCAGCCTCGTCCGGGTCGTTATTGGATCCTTGCTTGCGGTTTTTGCTCTTGGACTTGTCCGCTCGCCCTCACTCCGGTGTCAGTACCATCACCGGCGGCAACCAGGAGAAATCCGTCGGGTCATATGGTGTTTGCCCAAATAAGTTTTATATTAGATTTTTCATTCTGTAACTATCTTCTCGATATTTCTTTGTGTTTTTAGCATACTACTTTTTCTCTGTTCAGTCAAGATTCTGACTAATTTCATAAAATTCGATTTAACCTCATAAATCAGGCTTTTTCCAACTTCAATCAGATTACGTAAATTTTTTGTAGAATTGCACAAAATACACTGGGTATATTGATGCATAATTGCAGGGAAATAGCCCCCCTCAAAATGGAGAAGGGCTAATACATCATATGAGGCTCAAATGTCTCAGAGCGTAAATCGCCACCGCCTTTTTCTCGGGGCGTTGGCGATTTATGCTGTACAATTTTTCTTTGTCCCGCATGTGTTTATGCTCTGGAGAGTCTTATTTGCAAACCGATCACGATTTGACCGCCACACTTGACTGAACCTGTCGGCGGCCCTGCCTCCAGTTCGGAATCTAAGCGCAATCCGTTAGATCATCTTGAAATGCTTCAACGCTGCCTCAATCGCAGCTTCCTTTTCCGGCGGGCATTTCGGCTGCTTAGCATTTTCGGATTTGGGTTTGTTGTAACACTCCCGTTCAACAATACCATGCTTCTGTTTGACCTGCGCGACATACAAGCTAGATACCTTCAAATCGTATTCAGCCTGTATCCATTGTTTTATCTCGGAATAGGTCGCACCGCCAGGTAGATCAATTTCTGCTGAAGGCTCATAGTCCAAGTAGACATGTTCGCGGCTTTTCTCAAATTTCCTACCTAAGAGAACTACCGTCTCAACATGGCTCGTCATCGGGAACATATCCACCGGCTGCGCTACAATCGCCTTATACCCATGCTGCTCCATAAACGCCAAATCACGTGCCAAGGACGCAGGATTGCAGGACACATAAACAACGCGCTCAGGCTGCACCTCGGCAATCGCTGCCAGCACCTTCTGCTCGCAGCCCGCACGCGGAGGATCCACTACCAAAACGTCCGGACGCACGCCGCCTGCAAGCAGCTTCGGCAGCTCCACAGCAGCATCACCGCAGATAAATTCCGCATTAGCGCATTTATTTTCTTCTGCATTTTTCTTGGCGTTTTCAATCGCAGGCGCTACAATCTCGATACCATAAACCTGTTTGGCGTGACGTGCAAGATACAGAGAAATCGTACCTGTACCGCAGTAAACGTCCACCACGGTTTCCTTGCCGCTCAGCGCCGCAAACTCCAGCGCTTTGTTATACAGCTTTTCTGCCTGCTCGCTGTTCACCTGGAAGAAGGCCTGCGCGGAAATATGGAAGCTCAAGCTTCCCAGGCTGTCCTTAATCGATTCCGGTCCGTACAGCACGCGCGTCTTGCTGCCCATGACCACGTTCGTCTGTTTTTTGTTGATGTTCTGCACTACGCTCACAAGTCCCGGAACATGGCGTTTCAGCCATTCAATAAGCACGCCGCGGTGCGGAATGTCATAGCCAGAGGTAATAATAACCGCCATCACTTCGCCGCTGTGTACGCCCACGCGTCCCATAATATGGCGCACAAGTCCTTTGCCTGTCTTTTCGTCATAGGCGCTGATGTTATAATGCTGCATCCAGGTGCGCACTGTTTTCATAATTGCATTGTTCGCCTCTTTGGAAATCATGCAGGCATCCGTATCTACGACGCTGTGTGTTGCCGTCGCATAACAGCCTATCTGCAGCACACCTTCAGCATCCGCTGCCGCGGGGAACTGCATTTTGTTGCGGTAGCTCCACGGCTCCGCCGCCCCCAACACCGGCAATGCCTCTAAATTAAGATGTCCGATTCTGGTGAGCGCATCCTGCACCTGCTGACGCTTGCACTCCAGCTGTCCCTTGTAGCTCAAATGCTGCAGCTGACAGCCGCCGCATTCCTTATACACCGGACACGCAGGCTCCACACGCTCGGCAGATGCTTTGACAATCTCCTCCATCGCACCGACTGCATAGCTTTTCTTCACCAGCGTAATAGTTACGCGCACCTCTTCCTCAGGCAGCGCGCCTTTGACAAAGACTGTAAATCCTTCATACTTGCCAACGCCCTCGCCGCTGCTGCCAAGACCATTGACAGTTAACGTAATATTATCCCCCTGTTTTACAGGAATTATCTGCTTCATATATTTCCACCTGACTTTTTCGATTTTATTGTATATATATCTAATTATATCACAAAAACAGCCTGCAAAGAAACAGCAGCACGCTAAGATAATGCTTTACATCAATTCCGCAGCCTACATAACGCCAAAATATCACTTTGCATCTTTCCTGTAATTGTGAGAAGTGTGCAACATTTTCTGTAAAGCTATATACTTTTCATATAACATAAGCTATAATTAAGTTAGGGACATTGAGTTTCCGGGTCTATAAAGGTTTTATTTTGCGAAAGGAGCGATGCACAATGACAGTAAAATTTTTAAAATGCAGTATTTGCGGTAATATTGTCGGCCTGATTCACGACGGCGGCGGTGAGCTTGTCTGCTGCGGTAAGCCAATGCAGGAGCTTGTTGCCAACACTGAAGACGCAGCGCAGGAAAAGCATGTGCCCGTAATTACCGTTGACGGCAGCACTGTGCGTGTAGCTGTAGGCAGCGTGGAGCATCCCATGATTGAAAAGCACTACATCCAATGGATTTATCTGCAGACAACTCATGGCGGTCAGCGCTATATCTTAAAGCCCGGTGACAAGCCGGAGGCTGTTTTCGCTCTTGCCGAGGGTGCAGCTCCGCTCGCCGCTTATGCTTATTGCAATCTGCACGGATTGTGGGCGGCAAAGCTGTAACAGCTGATGCCTTACATTCATAAAACACTTCTTTTCTCAGTATCGGAGTCCCGACCGATAATGGTCAGGGGCTCCGATGCTTTTTTATTACTCAAAAAGCTAAAAAATAAAACCGGCCTCCGACAGCTATATGTAATAGCATATCAGAGACCGGTTAAATTACAAAAACAATCACGCCAGGCTTATGGTCTTAAGCCCCAAAGGCTGTTAAAAAGCACAGCGAGAGAATTATTTTTCTACCCACAGGCCTTTTTCGTCTTTTTTGTAGCCAGCAAATTCGATTGCCAACGCAGCCATAACCTTGGTTGCGTCCTTGATCTGTACGTTCAGCTCTTCTGCGCGGATGAAATCATCGTGGCACATTTCGCTGGGGTTTTTGCTGGTGAGCAAAACGTATTCGTTCTGCATTTCTACAAGTGCTTTTGCTTCTGCATTAAATTGTTCCATTAGACTAATCTCCTTAGTTTTTATTATTGTACGATAACGCTCAGGTCACCTACAGCATGGGTAATATCCTTAACTGCTGCCAAGAGTGCCAGACGGTTGTTCTTCACGCGAACGTCCTCGTCCATAACCATAACGTCTTCGAAGAATTTGTTAATCGGGTCAACCAGCTTAACTGCTTCAGCCATAACTGCAGCATAGTCATACTTGGTTGCTGCAACCAGCACTTCCTTGCTGGCTGCCATAGCAGCATTGTGCAGAGCGCCTTCAGCTTCAACTGCAAAGAGCTGCGGGTTGATTGCAGATTCTTCTTCAATCTTCTTACACAGGTTAGCAACACGGGTTGCAGCCTGAATCAGTGCCGGAGCCTCTGCGGAAGCAACAAAGCTGTTCAGAGCCTTAGCACGGGCAACAAGATCGGTGAAATCGTCGTTCATCTGGTCAGCCAGAACTGCGTCAACTACGTCATAACGGATGCCCTGATCCATCAGCATATTGCGCAGGCGCTGTTTCATGAACTCAGCAATCTGCGGTACGAGCTTTTTGGTGTCCTCTGCCGGGATGTTCAGCAGGTACAGAGCGCCGGCGATAACCTTGTACAGGGATACATGGTAGTTGCCGTCCAGTAAAATGTTGATGATGCCCAGAGCCTGACGGCGCAGTGCGTACGGATCCTGAGAGCCGGTCGGAGCCAGACCGCGGCTGAAGGTAGCGCAGATGTTGTCCAGTTTATCGGCAATACCGGTCAGACGGCCGATATCGGTAGTCGGCAGCTCGTCACCGGCAAAGCGCGGCAGATAATGCTCGTAAATACCCAGTGCAACCTCAGGAGCTTCACCGTCGAGCTTAGCATATTCGCGGCCCATAACGCCCTGCAGCTCGGTGAATTCGATAACCATGCCGGTTACCAGGTCGCATTTGCACAGCAGAGCGGTGCGCTCCAGCTTTTCTTTATCAACCTTGGCATTGATAGCCATAGCCAGCATATCAACAGCCTGTACCAGACGTTTGCTCTTATCGTTCATATTGCCCAGGCCTTCCTGGAAGGAAACAGTTTTGAGTTTTTCCAGACGGTCAGCCAAAGTTTGTTTTCTGTCTTCGTTGAAGAAGAATTCAGCGTCGCTCAGACGTGCACGCAGTACGCGCTCGTTACCGTGAGCAACAATTTCCAAATGCTCCTTGCCGCCGTTGCGGACGGTGATGAACTTGTTCAGCAGGGAGCCGTCCTCTGCCAGTACCGGGAAGTAACGCTGATGCTCTCGCATCGGGGTGATGATGCATTCCTTCGGCAGAGCAAGGAATTTTTCTTCGAATTTGCCGCACAGAGCAGTCGGCCATTCTACCAGATAGTTTACTTCCTCCAGCAGGTCTTCATTGATTTCTGCATGACCGCCTTCGGCAATTGCCAGGTCAGTAACCTGTTGACGAATCAGCTCACGGCGAGCGTCCTGGTCAACCATTACATAGTTGTCATACATAACCTTTTCATAGGAATCAGCATCAGGGATTTCTACAGCGCCGATGGTGCCGATAGCAGCGGAAGCTACAGCGTTCTTAGCCTTACTCTTTACAGTGTCGAACAGAGCCTTGGCAGCATCGCCGATGGACTCATGAGCTTTAGCGTTATCCAGTGCGGAAGGACGCAGGAAGCGGTGACCGCGGCTGAATTTGCCGGATTTTACGCCGGTAATTTCAACAGGGATAACTTCATCGCCGAACAGTGCAACCAGCCAACGAATCGGACGGACGAATTTGAATTCATGATCTGCCCAACGCATGTTTTTCGGGAAGTTCAGGCTGGTGAGGATATCAGTCAGCAGGCCCGGCAGCAAATCCTTAACCGGTTGGCCTGCCAGATGCTTAACAGCATATACATAATCATCGCGAACAACGAGCTCTTTTACGTCAACTCCTTGGCCGCGAGCAAAGCCGATAGCTGCTTTAGAGGGAGCGCCGCTTACGAAAGCGATTTTTGCGGAAGGACCTTTAGCCTCAACAGTGCTGTCCTCCTGAGCCTCGGCAACGCCGCTGGCAATGAAGGTCATACGACGGGGAGTGCCATAGGTTTTAACTGCTTCGAAGGGAATGCGCAGCTCAGTCATTTTCTTTTCTGTCAAATCCTTTAATTGTGCCAGAATGGCAGGCATAAATTTCGCAGGAATCTCTTCTGTACCGATTTCAAAAAGTAATTTTTCCATTATTTATTCTCCCCTTTCTTGAGCAGCGGGAAGCCCATTTCTTCACGTTGTGCTACATAAGCCTTTGCACACAGGCGGGCCATCGCACGTACACGGCCGATGTAGGCAGTACGTTCACTTACGCTGATTGCTCCGCGGGAATCCAGCAGGTTGAATGCATGGGAGCATTTCAGAACGTAATCATAAGCAGGACGGATATAACCAAGCTCAATAACGCGCTTAGCTTCTGCTTCATATTTGTCGAACAGGTCAAACAGCAGCGCGGTGTCTGCTACCTGGAAGTTGTAGAAGGATTGCTCTACCTCGTTGGTGTGGAAAACGTCACCGTAGGTAATGTCGCCAACCCATTGGATATCGAATACGTTTTCTACGCCCTGGATGTACATAGCCAGACGCTCCAGGCCGTACGTGATTTCAACAGTAACAGGCTTAACGTCAATGCTGCCTACCTGTTGGAAGTAGGTGAACTGGGTGATTTCCATACCATCCAGCCAAACCTCCCAGCCAAGGCCCCAAGCGCCCAGAGTTGGAGATTCCCAGTTATCCTCTACAAAGCGGATATCATGCTCCTCCTGATGAATGCCGAGCTCAGCCAGGCTCTGCAGATACAGCTCCTGAATGTTTTCCGGAGAGGGCTTAACGATAACCTGGAACTGATGATGCTGGAACAGACGGTTTGGGTTATCACCGTAACGGCCGTCAGCCGGGCGGCGGGAAGGCTCTACGTAAGCTACACGCCAGGGCTCAGGTCCGAGTACGCGTAAAAAGGTAGACGGGTTCATTGTGCCTGCGCCTTTTTCGATGTCATAGGGCTGTGCCATAATGCAGTTTTGGCCTGCCCAGAATTTTTGCAGCTTCAAAATAATTGTCTGAAAATCCATGTTTTACCTCCTATATTTGTTACAAAGACGGCAATGGCAGCAGCTTGGTCCGAAAAACAAAAAGCACCCGCGTCCCCGTAACTTAAATGTTACAGGGACGGAGTGCATACAGCTCGGACTCCGCGGTTCCACCCTGCTTGACTGCAAAAAATGCAGCCCGCCTCAATCAATATACTTTTACAGCTCCAAAGTGCCTTCATCCGCCTTTGCCGCCTTGCACTGTCACGGCTCGCTGAGGTTGCAGACTACTACTCTTCTTCTTAGCTTAACTGTTAGTATATAAAATGCAGCGCTATTTGTCAAGTGCGGCAAATAATTTTGTAAATAACGCTCACAAAAATGTATCAGCTTTCACCATAACAAAATGCCCCCACGCGAACGCGCAGAGGCATTATTGCTTCAAGTTGTCAGGTTAATATAAATTAAGCGGCTATTATTTCTTTTCGATGAGCTTCAGCGGAGCAGAAATCTTAGCTTCTACTTTTTCGCCTTTAGCAGCTTTAACAGCTACTTCCAGACCTTGCTGGCCCATGATTTCCGGCTGTTGAGCGATAGTAGCGCTCATAGCGCCGCTTTCTACAGCCTTTACGCCGTCAGCAGTGCCGTCAAAGCCAACGATGAAGATTTGCTTGCCAGCACTCTTAGCAGCTTCGATTGCACCCAAAGCCATTTCGTCGTTCTGAGCGAAAATAGCTTTGATGTCCGGGTTAGCCTGCAGCATGTTTTCTGCTACAGTCAGGCCCTTGCTGCGGTCAAATTCAGCAGTCTGTTTAGCAACAACGGTCAGCTTGCTATCAGCCAGCTTGTGGAAGCCTTCGCCGCGTTCACGGGAAGCGCTGGCACCGGGGATACCCTCCAGCTCAGCAACCTTAACCTTTTCGCCCAGCTTTTTGATAATGTAATCAGCAGCCATTTCGCCGCCCTTTACGTTATCGGAAGCAACCAGGCATGCTACATCACCCTGGTTAGCACTGCGGTCGAGGCAGATAACAGGGATGTTAGCCTTGTTGGCAGCCTTTACGGACGTAGAAATTGCATCAGAGTCAACAGGGTTAACCAGCAGAACGCTGATGTTTTGCTGCAGCAGGTCAGCAATATCATTAGCCTGCTTTGCAGGATCGTTCTGAGCGTCAACAACCTTTACAGTTACGCCCATCTCCTTAGCCTTAGCTTCTACGCCTTTAGCCAGGGAAACGAAGAACGGATTGTTTTGAGTGGATACGGAGAAGCCAACGGTGATTTTCTTGTCGTTGCCTTTTGCAGCATCCTTCTTGTCGCTGCCGCCGCAGCCGACAATCATCATAGCCATTGCTACAATGCAGGTTAATACCAATAAAATTTTTTTCATGTGAGAAAATACCTCCCGGAATTAGAAATTACTATGCGGACAAAAACTTGAATTAAGCAGGCTGCGGCTGAAAAGCACTGGATGGTGCTTTACGTCCGCATCACGCTTAGTTTTTCTTTCTGTCCATCAGCACAGCCAGCAAAATTACTATACCTTTGACAACTTGTTGGTAAAAGCTGGATACGTTTAAGATATTCAGACCATTGTTCAGAGTGCCGATAATCAGCGCACCGATAATGGTACCGAAGATGCGGCCCTTACCGCCGGAAAGACTGGTGCCACCCAATACTACAGCTGCGATAGCATCCAGCTCATAGCCGGTACCGGCAGTAGGCTGAGCACTGTTCAGACGGCTGGTAAGAATAGCGCCTGCCATACCGCAAAGGAAACCTGTTACGGTATAAGCAAATATTTTAATGCGGTTGATTTTAATACCTGCAATGAAGGAAACCTTCTCATTACCGCCGACAGCATAGGTTTTGCGTCCCAGCGGAGTTTTGTGCAGGATGAACCACGAAATGAAAAACATAATCAGCATCATAATAGCAGGAACCGGCAGACCGGCAACATAGCCCTGGCCAAATTCCAGGAATCGGTCATCCTCGGACAGACTGCTGATAGGGTTGCCGTTGGTATATACCAAAGTCAGACCACGGAAAATAGTCATCGTCGCCAAGGTTGCGATAAAGGGCGCCACCTTGCCGTAGGTAATTACCAGGCCGTTGACACTGCCCAGTGCAGCACCGATGAGGCAGGCCAGCACGATACCGAATACAGGATCCATACCGCCCTTGATAAAGCTGCCCATGAGTGCACTGGAAAGCGCCAGAATACTGCCGACGGACAAATCAATACCGCCGGTTAAGATAACAAAGGTCATGCCAAAGGAAATTAAGGCATTGATAGAAACCTGACGCAGCAGGTTTTTCAGGTTGCTGGGATCGATAAAGCTGCTGTTAAGGCAGGAAATGACCACAAACAACACAATAAGTCCGATTATGGAACCGGATTTTTTTAAGATTGCTTTTACATCCATTATTTTTATTGCCCTCCCGTTGCAAGTGTCATGATTTTTTCCTGGTCTGCTTCATCGTGCAGCAGCTCGCCGGCAATGCGGCCTTCGTGGACAACGACGATTCGGTCGCTCATGCCCAATACCTCCGGCAGCTCCGAAGAAACCATAATAATCGAAACGCCACTTGCAGTAAGCTCGTTCATCAGCTCATATATATCGCGTTTTGCACCTACGTCGATACCACGGGTAGGCTCATCCATAATAATGACCTCCGGGTGTCTGCCAACCCATTTGGCAATAACCACCTTCTGCTGGTTACCGCCGGACAACGCACCGGCCTCAAGGTCCAGGCTGCTGGTCTTTACGCCCAGCTTTTTTGCCATTTTATCGGCAAAATCATTAAGAATATTAAAATTGATGACACCGCTTTGGGCAAAGCTGTCAACACTCGGCAGAGCAATGTTACGCAAAATGGAGAAGTCCAGAATCAGGCCCTCTGTTTTGCGGTTTTCGGTTACGAAGCCCAATCCTGCCTTAATAGCATCCTCAGGCTTGGTAATCTTCAAAGGCTCGCCCTTGAAAACCAGCTCGCCGCCTGCATGAGGATCAACGCCGAAAACGGCGCGCATGATTTCGGTACGGCCGCTGCCCATAAGGCCGGCAAAGCCCAAAATCTCGCCCTTGCGCAGGTTAAAGTTAATATCATGGAAAACTCCCGGCTGTTCAAAGTGCTTAACCTCCAGCAGCACCTCGCCCGGCTTATTGCGGCGGTCGGGATAAAATTCCGTAATGGAGCGTCCTACCATATCGTGGACAATCTGCTCCATGCTGTATTCCTTAACAGGCTTGGTTGCAACGGATACGCCGTCACGCATAACGGTAATCGTGTCGCAGTTCTGCGTAACCTCTTCCATACGGTGCGAAATATACACCATTGCTACACCACGTTTTTTCAGGGAGCGCATAACCTCAAAGAGCTTTTCTGTTTCTCTTTCGGTCAGCGCCGCCGTAGGCTCGTCCATAATAACAACCTTGGCATCCAGCAGAAGGTTACGGACGATTTCCGTCATCTGCTGCTGTCCTACCGAGCATTCGCCGGCTTCCATATCCAGTGGCAGCTCAATTTCAATTTCACGGCATTTCTGCTCTGCCATAGCACGCATAGCCTTAAAATCCAGGATACCCATGCCGTTGGTTACGCTGTGCATCAAAAACAGGTTTTCCAGAATGCTCAGGTTCGGCCAGATATTCAGCTCCTGATGGATGAAGGCGATGCCGTAAGCTTCTGCCTCCAGAGGATTTTTGAAGCTGATTTCCTTGCCGTCGACAAAAATCTGTCCCTTATCCTGCTTGTGAATACCCGTCAGGATATTCATCAGTGTTGATTTGCCGGCACCGTTTTCACCCATCAGAGCGTGTACCTCACCGCTTTTAAGCTTCAGGTCAACACCCTTGAGCACCTCATTAGAACCAAAGGCCTTATGGATATTTCTTAATTCAATCTCCATACTTTTCCTTATTCCTACCTTACGCTAATTTTTAAAAGAAAACATTGCTGTGCAGAATCACATTGGCAAAAGGAGTAATTTCGCCGGTGCGGATAATGCATTTTGCATGCTTGGTTGCCTCCTTGAAGGCTTCGTGGTCTGCATCGATAATCCACTGCTCTTCAGTGAAAAGCTGCTTCATAGCGCCGTAGACAGCAGGATTTCTGCCTTCCATTTCCGCTGCAATTTCTACCTTTTCGATAACCATATTCTTGGCTACTTCCTCAACAACCTCCAAGAAGGAAGGAGTTCCCGGCTTCAGAGCCAGGTCGATTTTCTGCACGCCTGCAGGCACAGGCAGACCGCAGTCACCGATAACGATAGTGTCGGTGTGGCCCAAATCAGCCAGCACCTTCGCAATAGAGCTGTTCAACATTCCACCCTTTTGCATTACTTAAGCATCTCCTCTACTTCATGTAAATAAGGCATACCGCCCTGTGCTCCCAGCTTTTGCACCGAAAGAGCTGCGGCAGCATTGGCAAAGCTGATGCTTTCCTGCATGGATTTGCCATTTGCACGGGCAACAGCAAAGGCACCGTTAAAGGTGTCGCCTGCACCCGTAGTGTCAACCGGCTTTACCTTAAAGCCGGGAACAGTAATAACCTGTCCCTTTTCTGCATAGGCAACACCCTTGCTGCCCAGCGTCATAATCACCTTGCCCTGGTTCTGATCAAGGATATCCGCCTTGCCCTTACCGGCAAACAATGTTGCTGCCTCGTGCTCGTTGGGAGTCAGATAAGTGATCTTATCCAGCAGAGCCTGCGGCACCGGAGCAACAGGTGCGGGGTTCAGCAGCACAGGTACACCGTGCGCTGCGCATTTTTCGATAACATAAGCGTTAGTAGCGGCAGGAATTTCGTGCTGCAAGAGCACCATGTCTGCCTTGCTGATATCCTCCCACGCTTCATCAATCAGCGACGGGGATACCAGGTCATTGGCAGCCTTGATAACGATAATCGTGTTATCGTCCTCCGCTACGGTAATGTGTGCGGTACCGCTGTTTTCACCCGGCAGCACCTTCACATAGGTGGAATCAACGTTATTTTCCTTTAAAGCCTTCAATACCAGCTGGCCGTACACATCATCACCGATGCAGCCGACCATCATAACATCTGCTCCCAGGCGGGCTGCAGCAACAGCCTGGTTGGCACCCTTGCCGCCGGGAGAAACGGTCAGGCGGTTGCCGAAAATAGTTTCTCCGGGATGCACCCAGCGGTCACATTCAACAGTAATATCAATATTACAGCTACCTACTACGACAATCTTTGACATATTTTCTACCTCCTGTCTTCAGGATTTATATAATTTTTTGTAATAACAATGCGTATTGCCCGTCAATCAGGTTCGGCTGCAGCAAATCCTTAAGGAGTACTGCCTGCTTGCGGCTGGTTTTGGGCATGGTCTGCTGCCAATAGGTGATAGCAAGCTGCAGCAGCCGCAGCAGCTCCTCTCTGGCGCTCTTGTCGTCGGCAGTCAGCTGCCAGAAAAAGCTGTACCATTGGCGAAAGATATCCGCATCATCCAGCATCGCCGAACGCGATACGTTAGCGGTTACATCACGCAGGTGACGCATAAGCAGCTGCAGAAGCGCTGTCTGCCGCGCAGGTTGTGCCTTCGGCATACGCCGCAGCAGCAGGCGGTACAGAAGCGTCAGCTCCCTGTAAATTCTGCAGGCCTTGTCAAAGCCATCCCAGCGTGCGTACACGACGAAATGCAGCTGCAGCTGCTGCAGGCTCCACGCCCACCGTTGCAGGTCCTGCTGCTTTAAAAGCCAGCGCCCGGCCTCACGCAGCAGAAACGCCGTCTCCTCGCGCCACCGCCTGCGTGCCATACGCGCCGCCAGACTGAGCCATTCGCCCATAAATTCCTGCAGCACTGCAGTATCGCCGGCGTACGTCCGCAGCCAGCACCGCACCAGCAGTGCAAGCATAGGACGCACTTCATCCAGGCGCCTGTCGCACACGGCAAACGTCAGCCGCAGCAGAACGCTGCCGCCCTGATGTGCCAGCTGCGGATTGACCAACAGCTGCTCCAAACGCGGCCTGCTTTCCTGCATCCAAGCCGCAAAAAGCTGCCGTTGCCGGTGGCGTAAGGCCACCAGCAGACAGCAGCTGATTGCTTGTAATGCTTCATTATCTGCTGCTTCAGCAATAATACCCGAAAAAGCTGTGCAGGCGTTTTGTTCTCTGCCGTCACGCAGAGCAATACATGTTTCTAAAATAAGTTCTGTTACCATATTCCTACAGGTTAATATCGCCTTCGTAGACGTCACCGGAAACAGGATCCACCGTTACCAGCAGGCCGTCGGCCAGCTTGGAGGTTGCTTTCTCCACGCCTACGATAACAGGCAGACCGCAGGTTACGGCAACAATAGCGGTGGAGGATGTCAGGCCGCCCTCTTCGGCGATAATCGCTGCTGCCTTGGCAGCAGCCTGCGGTACAAACTCATCGTTCAGCACATCAACTACAAGTATATCGCCCTTTTGGAGCTTGTCCTTGAAATCTGCCGCAGTTCTGCCTACGCAGATACGGCCGGTGACAGTCTTGCTGCCGATACCGGTACCGCTGATAAGTTTGGTACCCACTGTAACCACCTTAATCAGATTTGTACTGCCCGGAGTACCGATAGGCACGCCGGCAGTTATAACAACAGATGCGCCGTCCTTAATCACGGAGTGATGCAAAGCACACTGCAAAGACAGCTCTATCATTTCATCAGTATTTGTGGAGTATGGCCCCAAAAGCGGCAGCACACCCCAATAAAGCTGCATCGCACGCACGCGCTCAGGCAAGCGTGATACAGCAACAACAGTACATTGAGGCTTATATTTGGCAATCATACGCGCCGTAAAGCCTGATTCGGTAATCGTAAGAATAGTATCTGCCTTTATTTCCTGAGAAATCTGCACTGTAGCATGGCTGATGGCATCGGTAGAATGGATGCGCTCGCTGATGCCCTTTTTCTGAAAGATATGAACATAATCAAGCGCATTTTCCGTGCGAACGGCAATCTTAGCCATCGTCTGCACAGCCTCCAGCGGATATTTGCCGCTGGCAGTTTCGCCGCTCAGCATAATAACGTCGCTGCCGTCAAAAATAGAGTTGGCAACGTCGCTGGCCTCGGCACGGGTTGCACGATAGCTGTTAATCATGCTTTCCAACATCTGCGTAGCCGTAATAACAGGCTTGCCCGCCTTGTTGCAGCGCGCGATAATATCCTTCTGTACCAAAGGTACATCCTCGGTAGGTATCTCTACGCCCAGGTCGCCTCTGGCAACCATAATGCCGTCGGATACGCCGATAATTTCATCGATATGCTGCACACCGGCCTCATTCTCGATTTTGGAAATAATCCCGATGGAAGAGCCTGCTTCCTCAAGCACTTTACGGATAGCGATAACATCATCGGCCTTCTGCACGAAGGATGCCGCAATGTAATCCATATCATGCTCGACAGCAAAAAGAATATCTGCCTTGTCCTGCTCCGACAAAAACGGCAGCTTCAGCTCGATACCGGGGCAGGCCACACGTTTGCGCGAGCTCAGCTCACCGCCGTTGACCACCTTGGTATAAATCTTGCAGCCGTCAATGCGCACAACCTTTAAGGAAAGCAGTCCGTCGGCCAGCAGAATATTGCTGCCTATTTCTACCTCCTGCGGCAGACCGGCATAATTGACGTGTGCCATATGGCGGTCGCCCAGATAATCCTCGGTAGTCAGGCAGAAATCATCGCCCTCGTTCAGCTCGATTTTGCTTTCGGCAAACATGCCCAGGCGCATTTCCGGGCCTTTGGTATCTGCAATCGTAGCAATTACCTTACCGGCCTCTTCTGCTGCCCGGCGCACCAGCTGCAGCCTTTTGCTATGATCCTCATGATTGCCGTGCGAAAAGTTGAAGCGTGCCAAATCCATGCCTGCAAGCATCATCTTACGCAACAGCTCTACATTGTCCGTACTGGGACCTACTGTACAGATAATCTTCGTTTTCTTCATCAGGACTGCGCCTCCTCAGTACTGAAACTTATTCTCACACAAAACCTCATAGGCATCCTCTGCCTCCGAAACCGGCAGGCAGATTTCATAAGCCTTATTATGCTTGCCTCCGGCACTTTTCAGCTGTACCAAAAAGCCGTTTTCCGTCAGCATTTGCTTTATTTTTTGGGCTTGTTCCTCAGTGTGGGCAATATAAATTGTTTTCCACATACTAGAATGCCTCCTGTAAATCAGGTAATTGTATTAAGCCTTGTAAGCTTTGATTTTTTCAATCAGCTTCGGCAGGATTACGTTTACATCACCTACGATGCCATAATGAGCAACGGTGAAAATCGGTGCCTCTGCATCCTTGTTGATAGCGATGATGATATCGCTGTCCTTCATGCCGGACAGATGCTGGATAGCACCGCTGATGCCGCAGGCAAAGTAGATATGCGGAGTAACGGATTTACCGGATTGGCCAACCTGTTGGGAGTGAGTCAGCCAGCCCTCATCAATAGCGGCACGGGTGCCTGCTACTGCGGAATTTTCAAAGAGAGCAGCCAGCTGTTCCAGCACGTCGAAATTTTCCTTGCTGCCGAAGCCGCGGCCGCCTGCTGCGATCATATCAGCTTCATCAATCTTAACAGCGTTTTCGCTGCTCAGAGCTTCTTTTTTAACCAGTTCAACACGGCTTACAGCGCCTGCTTCCGGAGTGAAGGCAATAACCTCACCGGTGCGGTTGTTGTCCATTTCTGCCGGTTTGAATACTTTAGGACGAACGGTACCCATTTGCGGACGGTTAACGTCGCAGATGATGGTAGCGCAGATATTGCCGCCCAGTGCGGGACGAGTCCAGGCAACGAGCTTGTCATCGGTTACATCCAGAGCAGTGCAGTCAGCGCACAGGCCGGTATGCAGACGTGCTGCAACACGCGGAGCCAGGTCACGCCCGTCATCGGTAGCACCGAACATAATGGAAGCCGGATCATATTTTTTGGACAGCTGGCAGATAGCATCGGTATATAACTCGGTATCATAATCTGCGTATTTAGCATCCTCAACAACATAAACAACATCAGCGCCGGCAGCAATCAGCTGCTGCGGCAGCTCGCCTGCAGCAGCGGTCACCAGTACCGCACAGCATTTTTCCTCCAGCTTGGCACACAGCTCTTTGGCAGCGCCCAACAGCTCAAAGGTAACATTCATCAGCTGACCATTTTCCTGTTCAGCAATAACCCACATATTTACACACTCCTATTCGTTATCTTCAGTATCGTCAGTTTCGGCAATAGCTATAGCCTCCATGGGACATTCGCGGATGCAGGCACCGCAGCAGACACACTGCTGCATATCAATCTGCGCCTTGCCCTCACGCAGCGTTGCAGCGCCCATCGGGCATACCGCCACACATTCATCACAGCCACAGCAAAGCTGCCTGTTTACTTTTATCAGCATGGTTCACCTTAGCGGGTAATAACCTCTGCCTTAACCAGCTTTTCAAACAGCATATCTACTGCTGCATCAGCATCTGCTTCGGTAATGATTTCGCCATTGATTTCAGGCGGGGTCGGGGTGAAGGCTTTTTTAACCTTAGTCGGAGAGCCCTTCAGGCCTACGGTTGCAGGATCAATATCCAGGTCAGCAACGGTAAGAGTAGGAATCTGAGCCTTACGTGCTTTCATTTTGCCTTTAATGCTGGCAAAACGCGGCTCTTTTTCGGATTTGGTTACGGTAACCAGCAGTGGTGCGGCGCAAGCCAGAGTCAGCTGATAGTTTTCGTTTTCGCGGACAACAACAAATTTACCGTCTTCATAGCTCAGGCTCAGAGCGCCGGTAATCTGAGGAATTCCCAGATGCTCTGCCATTTCCGGGCCAACCTGTGCGGTGTCGCCGTCTACTGCCTGCTTACCGCAGAGCACGAGGTCGAACTCGCCCAGATGTTTTACAGCAGCAGCCAGAGCCAGGCTGGTTGCCAGAGTATCGCTGCCGCCCAGAACACGGTCGCTCAGCAGAACGCCGTCATCAGCGCCCATAGCGATTGCTTCCTTCAGAATATCGGTTGCCTGGGGCAGGCCCATGGTCAGTACAGTTACCTTAGCGCCTTCCTTATCCTTCAGGCACAGTGCTACCTCCAATGCCTGACGGTCATAGGGGTTCATAATATTTTCTACACCCGTACGGTCTAAGGTATTGGTTTCGCGGTTAAATTTTACTTTTGCCGTATCCGGCACTTGTTTTAAACAAACGAGAATATTCATTTGCTGCCTCCTTAAGCTTATTACAGGAGCTGCTGCTCCGGCTTTTTTACATTCTTCTCTTTATTTTAGCATTTTTGTACTTAAACTTGCAAGTATATCATGAAAGTTTATGAAAAACAGCTCAAATAATTACATCAATCTTTCTTTACCACACAGTTTTCACCAAGTATTTTGACCACATCCTCGGCAAAGCCCGGTGCTTCGCTGTTCACCCAGAAGTTAGGCGTTGTCTTGATAAGCTTACGCGAGCCCATCAGCTGCAGGTATACGCAGTCATCACCCTTGTATTTTTGAAACAGCTGCATCAGCTCACGCTGCACCAGCGGATTTTCCAGATGCGCTTCGATGCGCAGGCGGATTTCCGTAGGCGGCTTGGACGGCAGAGCGCGCACGCTGTTGGCAATAATCTTGCTTTCACGCTCATCCACGCTGAAGCGTCCTTCAATCGCCACAATACTGTCCTCATAGATATCCTTGACATTTGTATGATAAGCCTGCGGGAAAACGATAACCGGGAAGCGTCCGCTGAAATCCTCCAGCGTCAGAACGGCCATCGTATCACCGCGCTTGGTATTTTTAATTGTGCAGTCCGTAATAATACCGGCCACGCGCACGAACTGTCCGTCCTGTACCTGCGTTTCACCGCCGAACTGGTGCAGCGGCATGAAGCGCTGCAGCATCTGCTTGTAATCGCTCAGCGGATGGTCGGTAACGTAAAAGCCGATAATTTCCTTTTCGTTCTGCAGAATAAGCTGCTTGGGGATTTCCGGCAGCGGCGGCAGCTTGATTTCCGTCACGCCGAAGCTATCGTCACCGAACAGCCCCAGCTGGCCGTTAGCCTTGTCCCTCTGGCAGGCGGCACCCAAATCAACCGCCTGCTCCATAATAGACAGCATCTGCGAGCGTCTGGCGCCGAAGGAATCCATTGCGCCGCATTTAATCATATTTTCGATAACACGCTTGTTGACCACGCGCATATTCACACGGCAGCAGAAATCCGTCAGACTCTTGAACGGACCGCCCTCGTTACGGGCGCTGATAATGGCATCTACTGCGGCATCACCAGTATTTTTGATGCCCGCCAGGCCGAAGCGGATAGACGAATTTTTATGTACCGTAAAGTTGTGACCGCTTTCGTTGACATCCGGCGGCAGGATTTTGACATTATCATTACGACAGACGTTGATATACCAGCTCACCTTATCCGCATCACCGATAATGCTGTTGAGGAAGGCCGCATAGAATTGCGGACGCCAGTGCGCCTTCAGATAAGCGGTTTCATAGGCTACCAGCGCATAGGCTACGGAGTGTGATTTGTTGAAGCCGTAACCGGCGAAGTGCTGCAAGAGCGAGAAAATCTGGTCGCTGAGCTCTTCGGGGATATCATGCAGCTTTTTGGCACCGTCAATAAATGACTGGCGCATAGAATCCAGCTCCTTGGCCTTCTTCTTGCCCATCGCACGGCGCAGAATATCTGCCTGACCGAGCGTAAAGCCTGCCAGTGCGGAGGTTATCTGCATAACCTGCTCCTGATACAGAATAACGCCGTAGGTATCCTTCAAAATAGGCTCCATCAGCGGATGTAATACCTTCGCCGTGCGCTGTCCGTGACGGCCGGCGATAAAGTCCTCTGCCATACCGGTGCCCAAAGGACCCGGACGGTACAGAGCCACCAACGGAATCAGGTCCTCAAAGCTTTCGGGAGCCAAATCCATAACCAGCTTGGTGATGCCAGCCGACTCCAGCTGGAAAACGCAGGCCGTTTCACCTCGGCGCAGCATTGCGCAGGTCGCCTCATCTGCCAACGGTATATTATCAATATCAACCTCTTCACCCGTAGTTTCGCGGATAAAGCGAATGCAGTCACCAATAACTGTCAGCGTCCGCAGGCCTAAAAAGTCCATCTTCAGCAGACCAAGCTCTTCTACCTTATTTTTATCGTACTGGGTGATGACGCCACCCTCACTGCCCTGCTGCAGCGGTACGTAATTTTTCATATTATGCGGCGCGATAATAACACCGGCGGCATGCGTGCCTGCGTTACGCGGCAGGCCCTCCACGCTTTGCGCAAGGTCAATCAGCTTTTTGACCTCCGGGCGCGAGTCATATGCCTGACGGAAGTCCTTGCTGCCGTTCAGCGCCTTCTCCAACGTAATGCCCAGCTCACGCGGAATCAGCTTGGCGATTTCGTCTACCTCGCCGTAGCTCATGCCCAACGCCTTGCCGACGTCGCGCACTGCCGCGCGCGCCTGCAGTGTGCCGAAGGTAATAATCTGCGCCACACGCTCCTGTCCGTAACGGCGCACTACATAATCCAGCACCTGATTACGCTTCACATAGCAGAAGTCGGTATCAATATCAGGCATGCTGACGCGTTCAGGATTTAAAAAGCGTTCGAACAGCAGATGGTAACGCAAGGGCTCGATATTCGTTATGCGCAGCAGATAGGCCACGATACTGCCTGCGGCACTGCCGCGTCCCGGACCGACCGGAATATCATGGCTACGGCAATAATTGATAAAATCCCAGACAATGAGGAAATAGCAGGCATAGCCCATAGTGTTGATGATGTCCAGCTCAAAATCCAGACGCTTGCGGACCTTCTCATCCACAACCTCGTAGCGCTTAGGCAAGGCCTCCTCGCACAGGTGACGCAGATAGCTCACGGCATCAAAGCCCTCCGGCACCGGGAACTCCGGCAGCAGCAGATGGCCGAACTCCATCTTCACGTTGCAGCGGTCAGCAATTTTATTGGTATTGCTCAAAGCCTCCGGACAATCGCCGAACAGTGCCTCCATCTCATCATAGCTTTTCAGATAATAGCTGTCGTTGTTGAAGCGCATACGATCAGGCTCATCAACCGTGCTCGTCGTCTGGATGCACAGCAGAATATCCTGCGCTGCGGCATCCTTTTGCTGCACATAATGCAAATCATTTGTCGCTACCAGGCCAAGACCGAACTCCTGCGCCAGCTGCTTCAGCTCCGCGCTGACCTTGTGCTCCTCATCAAGATCATGGTCCTGAATTTCCAAAAAGTAATTTTCCTTGCCAAAAATATCGATATATTCCTGAATGCAGCGACGTGCTCCCTCCAGGTTGTCCTGCAAAATCATCTGCGGCACCTCACCGGCAACGCAGGCACTGAGACAGATAACGCCCTCGTGATACGTTCGCAGCACGTCCTTGTCTACGCGCGGTTTATAATAAAAGCCCTCCAGCTGACCAATGCTAACGATTTTCATCAGGTTATGGTAGCCTGTATCGTTCTCCGCCAGCAGAATCAAATGGTACATGCCGCGGTTATTTTTTTCCAGATGCGAGCCTTTGGACAGGTAAACCTCGCAGCCGATAATCGGCTTGATGCCTGCCTTGGTACACTCCTGATAAAATTCCACTGCGCCGTACATTGCGCCGTGGTCGGTAATCGCCAGACTGTCCATGCCCAGCTCCTTAGCGTAGGCCACCAGCTCGTGGATTTTCGAAGCGCCGTCCAGCAAGCTGTATTCCGTATGTACATGTAAATGAGTAAAGCGTTTTGTCATCTCTTGCTCCTTAAATTAAAAGACCGCTGCCGCACAAATCTGCGGCAAATGTATGTAAAAATATTCTAGCATTACAGATAAATTTCCTGCCTAAAACTGAAAAAACATACAACCGTGAATTCACAATTCATTCGTTGTATGTTCTCTTAACATATGTTACAATAAGGCAAGACACTGACAACCGTGTTGCAGGGTGGTGTTGCCGACATTCTCTTGTAGAATGGAGGTGATGCTTATGAAGAACTATGACTTTAAGGACCTGATGGCCTTCGGCATGTTTCTCCTGGCATTACTGACATTTATTTTTCAATATAACAAGTAATCCAGACATAAGAAAACCACTCCTACACATTGCCCGGTGGCGGAGTGGCTTCTTGAGCTAATTTTCCACTAAGGCAACTCACCGTGTGGGCGGTTGTCCTTTGTCTATAATATAGCACATCAAGCTGCTTTTTGCAAGCAAACCGCTTGCTGTAAAAGCAGCTTTTTTCTTACTAACCCAGACATAGGAAAACCGCCCTTAAACTTTGCCAGGTGATAGGGCGGTTCTTCCGCGTTAAAACTTGTGGCAACCCACCGACGTGGGCGGTTGTCCTTTGTCTATAATATAGCATATTACGCTGCTTTTTGCAAGCAAACCGCTTGCTGTAAAAGCAGCTTTTTCGCTTCTATTCCCCTTTTTTACCCCACGCCAGACCGATAAGTAAAAAGAACAGATTATACACGAGCGCCGGCAACAGACTGTTGATTTCCCACGGGCTGATATGCTTCCAGAAAAGCGCCGCAAAAATGCCTGCACCCATAGCAGCCACGCCCATTGAAGCGCGCACCCTGCCCGGGAAGAAAATGCAGAACGTCAGCGGCAGAAAGATACCACTGCCCCGCAGCGCCATGGAGAGATAATTCCACTCCAGCACCGACGAATCAAGGTGCATAAAGACAAACACCATCGCAGTGACAGAAACGGCCAGCACGCTCAGGCGGCTTGCCCACAGTTGGGCTGCAGCCGTAGCCTTAAGCCATATTTTGCTGACGATATCACGCGAAATCATCGTACCTACGCCCAGCGCCAGGCCTGCGATTGAGCCCAGGGCCGAAAGCAGCACGGCGCCCAGGCCGATACCTCCGAGCCATTGCGGCAGATAGGTAACGAGATACAGCGGCAGTGCGTCAATAGAATTTATCTCCGGATGGTGCAGATGCATGAACATACCGATCATTACTGACGGCAATCCCACGGGAATTACTATCAGTGCGGCAGCACAGCAGCCAACAGCTGCAGTTTTGGTATCGCGCGCCGAAAACAGCGCCTGCACATAGGTCTGCGTAGAAATAACGCCCACTATCATCGAACCGAGGCTGACAAGACCGTCCTCCACGCCGCGTCCGAAAAGGCTGAACCAGGGATATGCCGCAAAGCTCTGCGTCAAGCCCTGCCAATGTCCCATATCAGCGTAGGACATCACGCCGCCGACGAAAATGCTGGCGAAAATCAGCACAATCTTAAAAATCCCGGCCATTCCGCTGCTGCTGAGGCCACCGAAAAACACCAGCAGCAAAGTAACAGCGATAACAATGGCCGCTGCAGCCAAAAGCGGTACGCCGAACAAGCCTGCAATGAGATGCAACGCCGTCAGCGTGCTCGCTACGATGCTGAAAAAAATACCGGCGCAGGCGCTGAAGGTCGCCAGCCACCCCGCAGGCTTGCCATAATCCGTAACGAGATACTCCGCTACGGTGGTCAGTGAGCTGCGGCGCAAGGGCACAGCATAAAACGCCGCCATCAGCAAAAGCGCAATGCCGCTGCCGAGCGTAAACCACCAAGCCGTCAGCCCCAGCTTGAAGCCAAGCTGCGCCGTACCAACGGTAGCAGCGCCACCGACAATCGTACCGATAATCGTGCCCGCGACAAGGCCTGCGCCCGAGCTGCGGCCTCCTACGTTATAATCATCGGCAGACTTCACCCTTCTGGCTGCCAAAAGCCCCGGCAGCAGCGTCACCAGAAGCGTTACAGCCAGGCTTATATAATGTGTAGCAGTAAGCTGCATATCCAACCCTCCAATATTTTAAGCTGCCGGATGCAAACGTTCTGCCGACAGCATTAATTCTAAAAAGCTCAGTATTAGTATAACACAAAAAATACGGCAAAAAAAGCATAGCCTCCGCAAGAATGCTTTGCTGCGGCAGCAGACGAAAAAAGCGCTTGCGAGCTTGTTTTGCTCAGATTGTTACATAAAAACTATCTTCTTTATTATTGCGAAATTCAGCTTTTTTCTGTATAATATAGTTTATACCTTTATATATTTAGTGTATGCTTTTTGGAGGAAAATTATGAGCCGTTTAAGAATCGAAACACCCGACCAGGCACAGCTTACGGTCGAGCGCTTGTACAAGGACCTGGAACGACACATCATCGCCAGCCCCCCGGGACTGTGCCCTGTTGACCTGCAGCTGTCGTTCCTCAAAGTCTGCCACGCACAAACCTGTGGCAAATGCGTACCCTGCCGTGTAGGCCTCGCGCAGCTGCAGAATCTTATGGAAGACGTGCTCGCCGGCAAGGCTGACATGCACACTCTGGATTTAATCGAAAGCACTGCGCAAAATGTTGCCAACAGCGCTGACTGCGCCATCGGCTTCGAAGCAGCCAAAATGGTTTTGGCCGGTCTGGAAGGCTTCCGTGAAGATTACATTAACCACATAAAGAAGGGCAAATGCTCTGTCAACGTCCATCATTCTATCCCCTGCGTTGCTTTGTGCCCGGCACAGGTTGATATCCCCGGTTACATTGCACTGGTTGGCGCAAGCCGTTATGCCGACGCTGTCAAGCTCATCCGCAAGGATAACCCCTTCCCGACTGCCTGCGGTCTTATCTGCGAGCATCCCTGTGAAGCACGCTGCCGTCGCAGCATGATTGATGCTCCTATCAATATCCGCGGTCTGAAGCGTATGGCTGTCGATAACGCGCCCAGCAACACTGTTCCGCTGCCCGAAAAGCAGCCTGCTACCAACAAACGTATCGCTATCATCGGCGGTGGCCCCAGCGGTATGTCCGCAGCCTACTATCTGGAGCTGATGGGCCATCATGCTGTTGTGTTCGAAGAAAAGAGCAAGCTCGGCGGCATGCTGCGCTACGGCATTCCTGCTTACCGCTTCCCGCGTGAACGCCTGCAGGAGGACCTAGACGCTATTTTGTCCACCGGCGTAGAAGTACATCTCAACACCAGAATCGGTAACGAGGAGGGCGATATCCCCTTCGAAAAGCTGCGTGAGGAGTTTGACGCGGTTTATATTGCCATCGGTGCTCACACCGACAAAAAAATCGGTATTGAAGGCGAGGATTCCCACGGTGTTATCAGTGCGGTAGAAATGCTGCGCAACATCGGTGAGGAAAAAATGCCTGACTTTAAGGATAAAACCGTTGTTGTTATCGGCGGCGGCAACGTTGCTATGGACTGCACCCGCAGCTCCATCCGTCTCGGTGCCAAAAAGGTTATCATCGCCTACCGCCGTCGTCAGGATGACATGACAGCGCTGCCCGAAGAAATCGAAGGTGCTATTGCCGAGGGCGCTGAGCTGTACGGCTTAAAGGCTCCGCATCACATTGAAGCAGATGCCGAAGGTAATGTGGCCGCTCTCTGGGCTGAACCGCAAATCATCGGTCCTATCGATGCCTGGGGACGTGCACGTCCGATTCACGCTGACGTAGAGTTGGAGCGCATTCCCTGCGACGTTATCGTTGTTGCTATCGGTCAGGGCATTGAGCTGCGTCCGTTCGAGGAAGCCGGCATCAAAATCAAACGCGGTACTATTTCCGCACTCTCAAGCAGTGAGCTTGCCAACAATGAAGGCGTCTTCGCCGGCGGCGACTGCGTAACCGGTCCTGCAACCGTAATCCGTGCTATTGCTGCCGGTAAGGTTGCTGCCGCTAATATTGATGAATATCTGGGCTATAATCACACCATTTCCTGTGATGTAGTTATTCCCGACCCGTCTATTGACGATAAACGTCCCTGCGGCCGTATCCAAATGCACGAAACCGAAGCAGGCGAACGTAAACATACCTTTGAGCCGATTGAATGCGGCATGACCAAGCAGGAAGCCTGCCAGGAAGCAGGACGCTGCCTGCGCTGCGACAAATTCGGCTTCAGCACACTGAAAGGAGGCAGAACCTTAAAATGGTAAACCTGACAATCGACGGACAAAAAGTTTCCGTTCCCCAGGGGACAACAATCATGCAGGCTGCTGCCACTGTCGGCATCGAAATCCCCCGCCTGTGTTATCTTAAAGGCATCAACGAAATCAGTGCCTGCAAGGTCTGCGTAGTTGAAATTCAGGGACAGAACCGTGTAGTTACCGCCTGTACCACTCCAGTACAGGAAGGTCTGGTAGTTTATACCAACTCCCCTAAGGCCCGCAGCATCCGCCGCACCAACGTGGAGCTGATTTTATCCCAGCATGACTGCATGTGCGCAACCTGCGTGCGCAGCGGCAACTGCAGCCTGCAGACTTTGGCCAATGATCTTGGTATTTACGATATTCCCTATGAGCGCGATGTTGTCGACACTCCCTGGAACCAGGAGTTCCCGCTCATCCGCGATTCCAAAAAATGCATCAAATGCATGCGCTGCGTCCAGATTTGTGACAAGGTGCAAAAGCTGCATATCTGGGATGTGCAGAACACCGGTGCCCGTACTACCGTAGACGTTGCCGGCAATGCTTCCATTGAGGACAGTGACTGCAGCCTCTGCGGTCAGTGTATCACCCACTGCCCCGTTGGCGCGCTGAAGGAGCGTAACGATGTTCCCAAAATTTATGACGTATTGGCCGATCCCAATAAGGTAACAGTAGTACAGGTTGCACCTGCAGTACGCACCGCCTGGGCCGAAGCCTTTAACCTGCCGCCCGAGCTGGCAACCGAAGGCCGCATGGTAGCAACACTGAAGAAAATCGGCTTCGATTATGTCTTCGATACCTGCTACGCTGCCGACGTTACCATCATGGAGGAAGCAAGCGAGCTTTTAGAGCATCTGCAAAAGCCGCAGGACCACAGCTGGCCTATGTTCACCTCCTGCTGCCCCGGCTGGGTAAGCTATGTAAACAAAACTCATCCGTACTTCGTGCCTAACCTTTCTACCACCAAATCTCCGCAACAGATTTTCGGTGCGCTGGCAAAATCCTATTTTGCACAGAAGAAGGGCCTGAAGCCGAAGGAAATCTGCTCTATTTCCATCATGCCCTGCGTTTCCAAAAAACGCGAGGCCGCTCTCTTCTCTATGCGCAGCAGCGGCACCCATGATGTAGATATTGTACTCACCACGCGCGAGTTTATCCGCCTGCTGCGTGCCGAGCACATCAACCCGGCAATGCTGGACGAACAGCCCTTTGATAATCCGCTGGGCCAGAGCACCGGCGCAGGAGTTATCTTCGGTGCCAGCGGCGGCGTAATGGAAGCAGCATTGCGTACTGCCTACCATGTAATCGAAGGCAAGGAAGCTCCCGAAGATGCCTTCACCGACGTCCGCGGCACAGAAGGCCGCAAGGTACGTGAATTCACCCTCGGAGGCGCAACTCTGCGTACCTGCACGGTAAGCGGTCTGGGTAATGCAGGCAAGCTGCTTGACGAGCTAAAAGCAGGCAAGGTTCATTATGACTTCGTGGAAGTTATGGCCTGCCCCGGCGGCTGCGTTGGCGGCGGCGGCCAGCCGATTCATGACGGCGAAGAGCGTGCCGACGTACTTGGCAATAAGCTCTATACCATCGACAGCAACCGTCCTCTGCACCAGTCCCACAATAATCCGGATGTAAAGGAGCTCTATAAAGACTTCCTGGAAAAACCGCTGAGTGAGAAAGCAGAGCAGCTGCTGCACTCCGACCATGTAAAAGAGCATAATTATATGTAATAGGAAACGGGAAGAAGAAAACGACTCGCAAACTGCAATGTCTTCATTAGAGAGGCAAGATGCATTACCAATAGGGCAAGAGAAGGCTCCCCTAGGGGGAGCTGTCACCCGATAGGGTGACTGAGAGGGGAAAGCCGGCAACGTTGCTTTAGAGAAATCCCCTCTCCGTCATCGCTTTGCGATGCCACCTCTCCCCAAGGAGAGGCTCTCTCGAAAACCAGGCGTAAGGATATATTAATTGCACAGCCAATTCTTCCAAAATCTATGAGGTCAATCATGTACACACAACCCTATACCTACACACAGCAAATCCCCCTCTCCCTGGACGATGGCCACGGCGACTACAACCGCAGCTACGAACGCAGCGACGATGACTTCGATTACGCCGACTACTCCACCGACCACAGAGATAACAACTTCCGTAACTACGAGAAGAAGCGCCGCAAAACCAATAAGGAAATTATTGAGGACATGCTCAAGCGCTGGGATTAAGCAAAAAACTGTGTAAAACAAAAGTAAGAGGAGAACACCTTTTATCCTGTAAAGGACTGGGTGTTCTCCTCTTTTAATTATAGAAAAGGGAGTGTTTATTTAAGGTTTAGATTATGCAGCTGCCTGCATTTTCATTTCAGCTTGCTGCCGTAGTGGTCACGATTGTCGCCGCCGTATACGCGTACACGTTCAATCTTTCCTCTGTCGCCATCCGCACCGGAAATACGGGCAACATGGATGCGGCCCATTTCAGGTTCAAATTCGCGAACCAGCTTGTGATCCAGCTTCACGCCTTTTTCAAGAGCTCTGTACAGCATTGCTGCGAATTCGTAGCGGCTCATCATACGGTTGCCGTTGAACATGCCGTCAGGATAACCCTCAACGATGCCTGCTGCCGCCAGACGGCCGATGTATTCGTAAGCCCAGTGGTTTTCGGGAACATCCGGGAAGAGCTTCATTCTGTCCATCTCAATCGTGCCGCCCATGCCTGCGGTCAGCTGACCTACAAGCGCGGTGAGGTTAGCTACATTAGCTCTCAGATCTACGATTTCCTTAGCCATCGCCGTACGGGAATTGCTTACGCGTGCGGTACGGTCCAGGGAGAAGGAGATACCTGCGTTCACCATATTCTCGCCATTGCCGAAGGTTCCGCCTACGCTCAGCATAACCTTTTCATCCGGACGGTAGAACGCACCTACCGCAGCAGCGTTTCTGCCCTTGTAGTTGCCGTAGCCTGCTGCAAAGGTCAGTTTGTCATCGGGATCGAAATCCATCGGGTGCAGCGCTGCGAGAGCGGCAGCACCGGCGCCAACCTTGTCAACGCGGCTGCCGAGATTGTCAACACGATGATCAAGCTCGCTGAAATGCTCTCTGAATTCAGCATGCTCTTTATCGTTTTGTGCCTTGCTTGCGATATCGTCAATCGTCAGTTTGCGTACTTCTTCATTGGTGTAGCCGTCTTTTACTACCAATGTAGCAGTTCCGGCTTCCTTATCTCTCGCAATATCAGTCAGCTGTGCATCCTTCAGTTGGCCTTCCAGCGTAACATCTCTGCCATTGTTAACATTGAGAGTAATGCTGCCATCTGCACCAATGCTGCCGCCATTCACGTATCTGTCCTGAGCTTCAATTGCCTCGTTCAGCTTTTCGCTATTAATGCCAAGCTCATATGCATGGTTGCTGCCTTCACCATTATCTTCAATCGTCAGGATATTGGTATTTACAGCAACGGTAGTAACGGTATTAGTATCCTGGGTGTTGTCCTGAATGAAGCCCTTCAAAGCTTTTTCATCAATACCAATTACATAATTCTTATCATCCAAACCGCTACCGCCTACGCTGTCATTTACAGTAATGATAGCATGACCGGATTCTGCAGTAGTAATAGTATTGGTATTATTTTTCTGAATGGTTTGAATGAGTTTATCTTCGTTAATGCCTACGGTATAATTGTAATTACCGTTATCATCAACCGTTTTGGTAACATTTACATAACCGTTGCCGTCAGCCTGTGCGGTAGTAATAGTGTTATTATCATGCTGCTTAACAAAATCGACCAGCTGTTCGCTATTAATGCCAAGCTCATATGCATGGTTGCTGCCTTCACCATTATCTTCAATCGTCAGGATATTGGTATTTACAGCAACGGTAGTAACGGTATCGGTTCCGGCAATGCCTTCCAGCCGCTTGTTTACCCAGCCTTGAGAAGCAATACCGTCTACGCTGTCGGTGTAAACTCCGCCGGCATTATCAGTAATCTTGGAAGTCAGCGTGCCGTTTGCAAAGGTCAATTCATTGCCAGTAATCTTGGTATCGGTATCAACAATGGCTGCAGCAAGCACCTCATCATTAGCTCTTACCAACTCATAGGTATTGACTGTCTTCCCCTGACCGGGAGTTGCTCTAACCGCTTTAATAACAGTATCTTTCAGGCCTGCCTGACCTGCTTCACCGTAAATGGTCTTTGCCATGGTAATATCATTGGTATAGAGAGATTTGATAATTCTGTCAAATTCGCCTACAGAAATCTGCGCCATGGACTCCTTGCACTGCATTTCGGAATTATCACCCTTATGTACAGGTATGTAACCAAAGCCTTGCGGATTCCATTGTCCGTTATGGGTATGATAAATAAAAGGTGTGAACAATTCAATCTGCTCGCCGGAGCCGATCTGTACCTGCGCGTGTCCCAAATCTGTCTAGAAATATCCGGTAGCATTATGAGCCTCCGCAGCATAAATCTGTCCTGCAGCGTCTTTGGAAACAGTCTTGTCAACAGGAGACGGGGTAGGCGTGTCAGCCCAAACAGTAGTATAACCCATCATGCCCATTGCCATAATTGTTGCCAGCACACACTTTGCTAAAACAGTCTGTTTTCTAGTCTTTTTCATTTTCAATCCCCCTTTTCCACGCTGCGCCACAGTGACGCAAGCTTAATCCTCGTTAAAAGCATTTCGTTAATCAAATATAACTCAGATAAGGTGGTACTAAAATTCAAGGCCTTGAAAATTTAGCAGTTCGTCTCCTTTACCTGCTTTAATTGTACTCTTTTCGTCTCCGTACGTCAAACTTTCGTATTCTTCATAAAGACACTAAATAGTAAAATATTCATAAACAATTTTTTATTCGTCACTTTTACGCATTAACCATAGTTGTTAGAATTTTCTCTTTTATATATTTTATACTTTAATAATTATTACAAAGAAAAGAATGTAAAATATTTTTGTCACAGTAGACAATTTCTTGACAAAAATGTGAACTGCACTCATAGCAAGGCAAAGCCATTGCTAACTGTGTGCGTCATAAAAATACAGCATAAAATCCACCAAAAAAGTCCATCTTCTGCGGACACAAGGAAAGTAAATCAACGCATGCCGAAAGGCCTGCAACCCTTACGGGCCGCAGGCCTTTTTTGCTTCGTTTTGTATTTATCACCTATGTCAGCACTTCTACCGCAAGCACCGCCTGTAAACGCTTACGCGTTTAGCACCAGGCAGACTTACTCAAAGTTTTTCTCTTTGAACGGGCATTCCTCTACGACCACACAGCCGCGGCACAGCGGCTTGCGTGCCTTACAGATTTTGCGCCCATGCCAGATAAACCAGTGATGCGCGTCACTCCACTTTTCACGCGGAATAATTTTTTCCAGCTCCTTTTCGGTAGCCAGCGGGTCCTTGCCCTTTGCCAATCCCAAACGGTGCGACACACGGAAAACATGCGTATCTACTGCCAGCGCCGGAATGTTATAGATAATGCTGGCGATAACGTTCGCCGTTTTCTGCCCCACGCCGGGTAATTCCATCAGCGTTTTGATATCATTCGGAATCACGCTGTTAAAGCGCTGCGTCAGCATATGACACATGCCAAGCAGATTTTTGGCCTTGGCATGATACAGACCGCAGTCGCGGATTTCCGCTTCCATTTCCTCCTGCGTCAGCGCGCCCATTTTTTCCGGCGTATTTAGACGCGGAAACATACGCGCCGTAATCACATTTACGCGTTCATCCGTACATTGGGCCGAAAGAATTACAGCTACCAAAAGCTCAAACGGTGAATTATAATTCAGCGCCGTCTTGCTGCCCTTGTAGGTTTCCTCCAGCTTGGCCAGAATAGCTTCTCTTTGAGCCTTGCGCATCAGTTCGTCAGGCTCCTTACCGGTGCAGGAATACGTCCGCCGCGGTTGATGAACTTTTCAGCGCTGAACTTCTTCACGCCAAGAACAGGCGCATAACCCAGCAGACCGCCAAATTCAACGCGGTCGCCTACGTCCTTGCCCGGAACAGGAATCAGACGTACTGCAGTAGTTTTATTGTTAATCATACCGATAGCAGCCTCATCGGCAATAATTGCGGAAATAGTAGCTGCCGTGGTATCACCGGGAATAGCAATCATATCAAGGCCAACGGAGCATACGCAGGTCATAGCTTCCAGTTTTTCCAAGGACAGAGCACCGCGTTCTACCGCAGCAATCATACCGGCGTCCTCACTTACGGGGATAAACGCACCACTCAGGCCACCAACATAGCTGGAAGCCATCAGGCCGCCCTTTTTAACAGCGTCGTTCAGCATAGCCAGGGTAGCGGTAGTGCCGGGGCCGCCGCAGCTTTCCAGACCGATTTCCTCCAAAATATGCGCAACACTGTCGCCGATTGCCGGAGTAGGAGCCAGAGACAGGTCGATAATGCCGAACTGGGTATTCAAGCGGCGTGCAGCCTCCTGTGCTACCAGCTGGCCGACGCGGGTAATCTTGAAGGCAGTCTTTTTAATCGTTTCGGCTACCATACCGATATCGCCGTCACGCACCTGCTCCAGTGCGTATTTAACAACGCCCGGTCCGCTTACGCCAACGTTGATAACGCTTTCCGGTTCGGTTACGCCGTGGAAGGCACCTGCCATGAACGGGTTATCAGGCACAGCATTGCAGAATACAACAAGCTTAGCACAGCCGATTGCATCGCGGTCAGCAGTACGCTCGGCAGCAGCCTTTACAACCTCGCCCATTTGTTTTACAGCATCCATATTGATACCGCATTTGGTAGAGCCAACGCTTACGGAAGAGCAAACAATGTCGGTAACTGCCAATGCTTCCGGAATAGACGCAATCAGATTGCGGTCGCCCTTGGTATAGCCCTTGTCCACGAGAGCGGAAAAGCCGCCGATGAAGTTAACGCCAACCTGCTTGCCTGCGTTGTCCAAAGCCTGTGCCAGCGGTACATAATCGTTGCTGTCGCAGCTTTCCCCAACCATGGAAATCGGCGTTACGGAAATACGCTTGTTGATAATGGGCACGCCCAACTCAACCTCGATATCCTCACCGGTTTTTACCAGATGCTCTGCCTTACGGCAAATCTTATCATAAATTTTCTGCGCTGTTACCTTGATATCCGGATGACCGCAATCACGCAGGCTGATGCCCATGGTGATAGTACGCACATCCAGCTTATTTTGGGTAATCATGCGCGTAGTTTCTAAAATATCGTCAGTATTAAATAACATGACAGCCTCCTATATACGATGCATTGCGCTGAAAATTTCTTCGCTCTGCAGACGGATTTCTACGCCGATTTCTTCGCCCAAAGCAGCCATTTGGTCGCCTGCTTCGGCAATAGGCACGTTAGCCTCTGACATATCAGCAATCAGCACCATATTGAAAAAGCCTTGCATAATGTTTTGGTTGATGTTTATGATGTTAATATTCATTTCTGCTAAAGCATTGCTCACCTTAGCGGTAATACCTACCTTATCCTTGCCTACGATAGTTAAAACAACTCGCATATCTGCGTCCTCCTTCAAAATAAATTAAGAGCAGCACTCATAGTACTGCTCCTATTGTATCACATCTTAGGCGCTCTGTGTTGTATACATAAATAAAGCGCTTATTTTTCCGCCTCATACTTCGGTTTGGGAAACTTCATGATGAACTCCGTCCCCTGCCCTACAGTGCTCACCACACGTATGCTGCCGCCATGGAAGCCGACGCCGTGCTTGACGATGGAAAGACCTAAGCCAGTACCCTCAATCGCCTTATGACGGCTGCGGTCGACACGGTAAAAGCGTTCGAAAATATGCGGCAGCTCGCTGCCGGGAATGCCCATACCGGTATCAGCTACGCTCACCGTATACTTATTTTCTCCTTCGCTCAGGCGCAGCGTAACCTCACCACCGGGATGATTATACTTCAGACCGTTATCCAACAGGTTGAAGAAAATTTCCTCCATCAGAGAAGAAATACCAAGCAGCTTGCTGTCGCCGCCGGTGCTGTCAACAAGCTGCAGGCTGACCTGCAATCTGCATGCCTTGTCCTTCAGGCGTGCCAGCGCACTCTGCGCCACATCCTGCAGCGTAAATTCCTCCATCATATCATGCGTCAGCTCATCGAGCTTCGACAGCTGCATGATGTCATCAATCAGACGCAGCAGATTGTGCGCCTCATCGTTGATTTTCTGCAGAAAGCGCTTGGTATCCTCCGGCTTCACCAGGCCGCTGAGCATAATTTCCGAATAGCCCAGCACCGACTGCAGCGGTGTCTTCAGCTCATGCGAAACGTTAGCCGAAAACTCACGGCGGATTTTCTCCGAAGCAGTACGCGCCGTCACATCCATAATCAGCAGCACAAAGCCCTTATCGGTAATTCTGCTGCCGTTTAGCTGATAATAGCTGCTGCCGCGGTTGATTACCAGGCGCCCCTTGCCCTCCTGCTCAATTTTTGCCAAAAGCTGACGGATTTCGTCACTGTCATCAAGCATAAAAAAGCTCGTTCCCAAAAGCTCCTGCTTTTCCTTGCCAAAGAATTTTACGGCACTTTTATTAATCGATTCGATTTCCCAAACCGGATTAAGGAACAGCAAGCCTTCATCCATATTATTGGTTACGGCCTTCAGCTCCTGCTTTTTATTTTTGTAACGGCGCATTTCCTTCTGCAGCTTTTCCTGCTGCAGCTCAAAATACTCCACAATCGGCTTCAGCTCAGGGTATACTGTCACCTCCGAATCAGGCTGCTCCAGATTAAGGTTTTCCAATGGTCGCAGTATTCTGGCGGTAATTGTTTTGGCTGCCCAAAAGGCACCGCACAAAACTGCCAGTGCCAGCAGCACAAAGTAACCAAGAATTATTTTATACTGTTGAAAAACGGCGTCATTCGTGCGCGACAGGCGCAGTACATTGCCGTCCGGCAAGCGCACGGCATAGTACAGAATGTTTTTGCCCAAGGTTTCGGACGCACGCTGGCTGCGGCCCTCACCGCCTTTCAGTGCCTCCTGCACCTCCTCGCGCTGCAGATGGTTCTCCATTGATTCAGCGTCAGCATAATTGTCGTACAAGGCGTGACCATCCGGCGCAATAAGCGTTAAGCGGTCGGCAAGCTGCAAGCGCTGCAGCTCGCTCACCGGCACATTGCCCTCTCCGTCAGCCACAATCAGCAGATTAGCCTCACGCTTAAGGCTGGCGAAGCTGTCCTGCGTAATATATTGGCAGGAAACCCAGAAGAAGAGCAGCAAAACAAGGCCTACCGCTGCCCCTGTCAGCAGCAGTATACTGCGAAAAAGCCTCTGCTTCATTTTACGGCCGCCATTCTGTAGCCAACGCCACGGATAGTTTCAATCAGCTCGCCTGCCTCACCAAGCTTCTGGCGCAGAGTACGGATATGCACATCAACGGTGCGAGTTTCACCGCTGAATTCATAGCCCCAGATATCGTTAAGCAGCTTGTCGCGCGAAAAGACAATACCCGGATGCTGCAAAAACTTACGCAGCAGCTCGTATTCCTTCAGCGTCAGCACAACCTCACTGCCGCCTACGCTCACCTTATGCTCCATCTGTTTGACCTCCAGGCGACCGATGCGGATAGTTTCCTCGTCGTCCTCATCGCGGCGTGGTGCTGCGCAGCGGCGCAGCACAGCCTTGATGCGCGCCACCATCTCCAGCATACCGAAGGGCTTAGCAATATAATCATCAGCACCGCTGTCCAGACCCTTGACCTTATCAAACTCCGAGCCCTTGGCTGTAGCCATAATCACGGGGATATTCGAATAACGTTTATCAGCACGCAAACGTCTGAGAATGCTTACGCCATCCTCATCCGGCAGCATAATATCTAAAACAATCAGCTCAGGCACCTGCTTTTCCAGCAAAGCGAAAAGCTCTCGGCCGCTGCCGCAGCCCTGTGCCTCCATGCCAACGGACTGCAGGGTATAAACCTCCAGCTCGCAAATATTTTGTTCATCCTCCACGCAGAAAATCATGCAAAACACCACCTATCAATACTCTTATGCATTATTATATACGCAAAGCCGAATTTTTTCCTGTTAAATTTAGGTAAAAAATTTAACAGGCGTAAAAAAGCCCGACAGCATCACTTGGTAATACTGTCGGGCGGTGTTGAGTTTTTGGGGAAAGCTAAGAATCAAAAAACTTGCTTTCAGCCAATTTTTTTAATGCTTCTATAGCCATATCATACGAAATATTTTCTTCTAATAACTGTATTGTCAGATTTTCATAATCCTTCCTGTAAACATTTTCCTTAATTATTTCTTTAAGCAATCCACTTACATCAACATCTGGCAAAGCAGAAAAACAAATAGAGGATTGTGCTCGAACTTCGCGCACTTCCTTAATCAAATCTTTGAACGTATCATCTTGCGATACTAACGGTAATAATTTATAAATGTCATAAAGATGACGAGAATGCTTAGCAACCTTTCCAGATAAATAATAATCACAAAAGCTGAATCAAGTATTGCTTTTTTGACTTTCTTTTTCTGTCCTTAAGATAAAGAAACATCAATTGTAAGATCTATATCCTCGGAAAATCTACGAATTACCTTATGACATTTACTGAGTGAAGTCCCGCCTTTGAAAACAATAAAAGGAATTTTTTCGGCTAGCAGTTTAAGCAATACAGTAACATAATAATCTTTTTCTATAATCTGCATCATCTGCCTGGTCTGTTTATATGTTAATCTGAGCGCCTGAAGAAATTGTTCACGATCCTCATGCAAATATACCATTAAAGATAACCCCCGTTTCCACAAGATTCTTATACAGCTTATCGGGATAATAAGAAAAATAAGGTTTCATTTCGTTGACAGTCAGCCCGGACTTATCCATGTACCGGTAAAGCTTTTCCTTTAAAGAATCGCCAGTAACCTCAGAATACATATCAATGTCCCTGAGAAGATCCAAAAACTGCAGGATCTTATAGTTCCCATTATTTACAGTCACCTTAGGGCGACGAACAACAACCTTTGAGCCTCCGAGAGTAGTCTCGCGGCGGTCTTTTGTAGCCTTGTTGGAAACCACCTCATAAACCATCGGCAGCTGCGTCGACAGGCCAAGCTGATTAAAAAACATAAGGCCGCTAATATAACCACAGCGCTTATTGTCACTCAAAAGATATTTATATTCAAGAACATCATCAGGAGAAAGCTCAGAACCTGACTTAAAAATAGTCTTAGTCGTAAGAAAATAAATGCCACTATCAAACCGTTTGATTTTCCCGGAATCAACCAGATTTTTCATCTGTTTTCTGATATTAGCATAATTGATACCGCTAGTCTTAACATCACTTAAGAAGATAGGCTTATTGGGCTCAAAGTTTTTCAACAAGTAATCATATAAAGCTTCCATTTTTCTCTCTTCTTTCACAATATAGCAGTATTGTTCTGCCTTTTTGTTACCATTATATCAAAAAAGAGGCTGGGACAAAACCACCCTCTCAAACTAAAAAA
>ULVC01033357.1_pt1 | contig 38468 bp, 32 predicted proteins | sample 1958821 | NCBI WGS metagenome assembly ULVC01 (sample SAMEA4835769, study PRJEB28245) | human gut metagenome | biome: gut microbiome; material: fecal sample | place: Denmark | collected 2008 | reverse complement strand
AAAAACTTTTTTGTCTTGAAAAACTTTCGTTTTTCGCGACAATCGATATCTTATCATACCTTGTCGGTATCTGTCAACAGCTTTTTCAAAAACTTTTAAGTCTTATCGGAAGCTGTTTCGTTGTCTTGGCACTGCCGCGACAACGAAACTGAGTATATCACCCTATCTTCCACTTGTCAACACTGTTTTTTATTTTTTTCAAAAAATATCTACAATAGTTGAATTGTATATTCATTTGATGCATTTTTAAGACGAAGTGCTATCGTCTGTACAGCACCTGCCACATCTTCGTTTACTTCCAGTAATAATACCAGTTCCTGTGTCTGTCCGGGTTCCAGTGTCTCCGCATAGGTAGACATGTCATTCGGCAGCATGGTAGTCAGCGTATTTGCTCTGATGCTGTCATTCACTGTAATAATATATCTGGAATTCGTATTCAGCAGATCTATCGTCTCTTCCTGCTCTGATCCATTTGTCAGATGAAATCTGAGTACCAGCAATTTCTTCCCCATGGATGCGTCCAGCGCAAAATAGTCATCCTCAACCCCGTCCTCGGGATAAGAATCTGCTACCATATAATCCTCATAGGTAATGCTGACACCTTCCGGCAGGCCAAAAAAATCTTCCATACTGGCAGTAATCTCTTCCTGCGCCGTGGGCATCGTCACTTCCGTGGTACCGGTGCTACCCGTCTCTTCCGCTTTTTCCTCTTCCTGCGATGCTTCCTTTGCTGCTTCCTTTTCCAATTTGGCGATCACCATTTCGGGATCTACCAGGCGGCTACGATTATTGGCATCATATTTTAACAAAGTAACTGCCGCATACTCTCCGACCCGCTGGGATTCCTCTTCCGTCAGATCCGGGATCTCGTTGCCGCAGGCTGTCATGGATAACATCATTGCACATAATAAGGCTCCGCATACCATATTTTTATTACGTCCTGTCATAGTTCGTTCCTTTTCTTCCTTCCTGTCCATTGCATCACTCATTGCATTTCTTTTCCAGTATAATATAGATTCCGGCAATTACAAGAGCAATTACGCCTACCACGAAGAAAAGTATGGTCTTCTGCAGGATCGGTGCGCCCCAGTAATCATATAAGGCTATTTTACCACAAGTACACAAAGAAAGCACTAAGCCATAGATTCTGACGGGCTTATCCTTTTTCACGAAACCGGCAGTCACGCTTACCAGTGCGATCAGCATGATCAGAATGCTGTTGATCACAGGGATATTCGTCTTGACGATCAGTGCCATATAGGTCAGGAATATCACGATGATCAATTCTCTGTGTTTAAAATTCTTATAATATTTTTCCTGCAGGGTCAGCACCAGATAAGCCAGTACAAAAACAAACATACATAAATAAGTAATGTAGGAATTCCGATAGATCGGATTTGCCAGAGCGATCAGTGCTCCGATCTGTCCGATCAGGACGGATACATTAAATACGAGGATTCCCTTGTCCCGCATACAATTCACATTATTGAACAGCAGAATGCTCACGAAGAGAATTCCGGAAAATGCCGGCAGTTTTATCATAGGCATCAAATGCGACAGAGCAAAAAATGCCAGTGAAAAAGTCAGCACGATCTCCTGGTAGGTACTCCATTCATGCACAAGGAACATACTGAGGATCGTTCCTGCCAAAAGCACATAAGCATAGGGGATCTCCTTCCCGTTCATCAGAAGCAGGATACAATATACCGTAGTAATGATGGCATCCAGTGCCGCAAGGCCCCCTTTTGCCAGGCGTGACAGTACTTTTACTGCTATCAGCAATACCGTAGCACAGATCACGATCCCCCAATCATTCTCTATTACTGAAAATCCACAGAAAGTCACGAAACTGAAGAAATAGCAGGGAAGCCATTTCTGCCATCCCTTTTCCGCCTTCCGCATAGCAATCACAGTCAGTATTGTGATAACAAATGCTATTCCGGTCAGGGCAAAAATGCCAATATATCCATCCGTCTCTGCTGCTCTCCAATAATCATCCATACCGGCACCCGTCATAATTCCGGATACCAGAATAAATGCAATGTAAATAGCAAGCAATCCTCCACTTTTCACCACACGTCCGGTCTGCTTTTCTATTTGCGCATAACGGCTCTGTACGACAAGTACCAGATGTGCTATCAGGAAAAACACACTATAAGCTACAACCGCAACACCAACCGACATGCCCTGTGTCCACACAATACAGCCTACAGCCGTCGGGAACAGCATTGTGGTACTGGCAAGCAGGATCAGCTGTGATGCCGTATGGAATCTGTGCACCGGTACACAGGCGCACAATATACTCAGGATCAGGATCAATCCCATTACCATCAGGACCTCCGCCATCGATAACCCGGAGGACATGGATAGTGGGTAAGCACAGAGCCAGCAGGAAGCAATTCCCAGCAGTCTGTGGATCAGCGAATCCCGTTTCCGGCTCAACAATACCGTGCCTACGGTGATCACACCAATGATCAATGCTGCGGGAAACATCCCGAAATTATGTAAGGACAGCGTATTGATCATGGTGGACAGGTACAAAGCCGCCATGCCGATCGCCGAAAATATCTGTGCTAGCTTCGGTAATTTTCTCCGGATCAACAGCTCTGCCAGCAACACTACGCCCAGGGATACCACATAGAGAGAGATTCCCTTGATCCATCCGTTCATGAAATACATTCCCATCAGCACCAGGGCTGTCAGGATAAATACGCCTCCCACCACCGACAGAGCTATGGTTCCAATGAGATATTCCGCATTCTGCTTTTTCTTCGTCCCCTGTACTACAGTCTCTGCTGCCGGCTGTGCGGAGAACTGCCCTGACGATTGTGCAGTAACCTGTTCTGCCGGTTGCCCAGTGAACTGTCCTGCCGGCTGTTTCTGCATGGGCTCCTGTGTAGAAGGCTGTACGGACTCCTGTATCTGCCCTGCGGCAACACTTTCTGCTCTTGCCGCATTCAGTTGCTGTCTCTGATGCCAGTATTCCACGCTTTTATCCAGCTCCGCCTGTAACTGCTCCACATACTGGGGCTGTTTCTGTATTCTCGGGATCAGCTGCTGTACATACTGTGTAAAGATCGGGTCCTTGGACTGCATCAGGTATTCCCTTGCCTGCTGCTCCAAAAGCTTTGCTCTGTCCTGCTGTGTATTCTGTTCCATATAATATCCTCCCGCATTGTATGATCTATTGCGTCATGTATGTTTTGTATCTCTCCATGTCCTGTCTGTAACAGTCGGCATGGATCAAAATACCGTCTTCCCTGTACTCCGTAGAAAAAACCTGCGCCTCTTCCATAAGATAGGAAGCTACATTCCCCGCGCTGTACGGTATCAGGAAAGTACAATCCACATTGTCCGCATAGACCTGCTGCTCAATGGCTTCTGCCAGTTCACGGATACCGGTATTCTGCCCTGCGGCGAGATACCAGTGCTCCTGTCTCTTCTGCGGCAGTGGTTCCATGCCGCATTTGTCTGCCTTATTATACACCACAATCTGCGGAATGTCACCTGCTCCCAGTTCCTTCAGAGTATCGGCAGTGACCTGCATCTGCTGTCTGTAATTTTCATCGGAAAAATCCACCACCTGGACCAGCAGATCTGCGTATTTTACTTCTTCCAGGGTCGAACGGAATGCCTTTACCAGACCGTGAGGCAGCTTATGAATGAATCCAACCGTATCCGTCAGGAAAAACGGCTTATTATGCCCTGTGTCTATGCTACGGACGCTGGTCTCCAATGTGGCGAACAGCATATCTTTTTCCATGACCGTCTTCTCCGGAAGTTCTCCGAACTGTTCCACCATGCGGTTCAGGATCGTAGACTTTCCCGCATTGGTATATCCCACCAGCGCCACCTGCGGAGTCCGGGACTGCTGTCTTTTCCTACGCTGCACATCCCGGGTCCTGCTGACATCCTCCAGTTCCTTTTTCAGTTCCGTGATCCGGTGTTCGATCTTACGTCTGTCCAGCTCCAGCTTCTTCTCACCGGTACCCTTGTTACTCATGCTGCCGCTGGCGCCGCCCTGACGGCTCAGTGCATCGTACATGCCCACCAGTCTCGGAAGCATGTATTGCAATCTCGCTGTCTCCACCTGCAGTTTGGCTTCTCTGGTCTGTGCACGTATGGCAAATATGTCAAGGATCAGATTCGTACGATCAATAACGGTAAGCTCCAGCTCCTTGCCCAGGTTACGTACCTGCGAAGGTGTCAGGGAATTGTCAAATACGACCTCCTGCGCGCCTCTCTCCTCCGCCAGTCTGCGTACATCATCCACCTTGCCCGTTCCGATATACAATGCTTTGTTCACATGATCCAGCCGTTGTACGATCTGACCCACGACTTCCTTCTCCGCGGCTTCTGCCAGACTTGCCAGTTCTTCCATGGAATATTCAAAATCCGCTTCTTCCCCGATGTCCACACCGACTAACAGCACCTTTACCGGTGCCTCCTGCATCTGTTCTTCCCTCATATAAAAATATATCCTTTTAAAATCATTATTTTGTCTCTAATTCAAACCAGAATTCCACACCGTTGGTATAATTGATCACACCGTAAGGCTGGTTCATGGAATCCATGATTGCCTTCACGATGGACAGTCCCACACCGCTACCGCCGTATTCTCTGGTTCTGGCTTTATCTACTTTATAGAATTTTTCCCAGATGTGGCCGATGGAATCCTCCGGGATCGGTTTGCCGGTATTGAATACCGATACGCGCACCCTGCCATCCTTCTGTTCCATTTTGACATCGATGATCTTCTCACCTTCGCAGTGATTCACCGCGTTGGAGAAAAAGTTCATAAATACTTCTTCTATTTTAAATTCATCCGCCCAGGCATAGATGGGAGGATACTCTTCCATCCGCACCGTGATATCGTTCTGTTTGGTCAGAATTGCCGCCGACTGGATATAATTCTTCACCAGTGCCGTAATTTCGAAACGCTCCATAGTCACAACATCGTTGCCGAATTCCAGCTGGTTCAGCGTCAGAAGCTTTTTCACCATGTTGTTCATCTTCGCCGCTTCATCCACGATGACATCACAGTAGAACTGTCTGCTCTCGGGATCGTCATTGACACCCTCCTGCAGTCCTTCCGCATAGCCCTGGATCAGAGCGATGGGTGTCTTCAGTTCATGGGAGACATTCGCCAGGAACTCCTTACGCATTTCATCGACAGCTTCCTTTTTCTCCACATCCCGCTGCAGCTCATTATTCGCAGTCTTCAGTTCCGAAATCGTCTGTTCCAGGGAATCAGACAGTTTATTAATGTTCTCTCCCAGCAGATCGATCTCATTGTGAGCCCTGCCCTGATATTTTGCTTCAAAATCCAGCTGTACCATCCACTGTGAGATATCGTTCAGCTCCAGGATCGGCTTCGTCACACGTCTGGAGACAAACCAGATAATAATACCACCCGCCAGTGCTCCCAGGCAGCCGATCATCATATAAAACCGATTGGCGATCCTGGCACTCTCCTGAATACTGGAGAGCGGTGTCTGCATGATAAAAGAAATTCCGGTGTTCAACCTTCCGTAGATCTCTAAATATTCCTTATTCTCCTGCCCGGTTCTCTGGATCACATAGTCATCACCGTTCTCGATGACCCGCTCATTATCCGGAAACGTTCCGAAGCCGAACACATAGCCGATCAGACGGTTCTCCAGTCTCTCGCCGCCGTTGATGGATACATATTTCATGTTGGAATTCACGTCCATGACACATACTGTCATGTTATAGCTTCTGCACACATCATCCAGCTCATGTGCGAATTCTTCCGATCCATAGCTGTCACTCTCCGCCGCCTGCTTGATCGTCTCATAAGCATCGTGAATGACATCCAGCTTACTCTGCATATAGACTCTGCCTAAAAACATGTAATTCAGCAGCAGGCACAAAAGGATCGTCCCGATCATCAGCCCGATAAATATCCAGGCGAACTGTCCCCTGATGGAATGCACTTTTTTCTTCTGCTGTTTATTCTGCTGTTTCATCCATTTTGTACCCCATTCCCCATATGGTCTTGATGAGATTGCCTTCCTCGCCCAGCTTGCTGCGCAGCTTCTTCACATGGGTATCAATGGTACGGGCATCCCCGAAGTAATCATAGTTCCATACGTTGTTCAGTATCTTCTCTCTGGACAGGGCAATTCCCTTATTTTCCATAAAATAGGTCAGAAGTTCGAATTCTTTATAGCTTAAGTCCACATCTTTGCCGTCTATGATCACGCGGTGTGCTGTCTTATCCACAGTGATCCCGCCGCAGGTCAGTGCTTCGTCCTGCCCTAACTGGTTCGTCCTGCGTAGGATCGCTTCCACCCGCGCCACCAGGATCTTGGGGCTGAAGGGTTTGGAAATATACTCGTCCACTCCCAGCTGAAAACCCTGCAGCTCGTCTCTCTCATCTCCGCGGGCTGTCAGCATAATAATAGGAACTTTGGAGTTCACACGGATCTCCCGGCACACCTGCCAACCATCCATTTTCGGCATCATGACATCCAGAATGATCAGTGCAATATCCTTATCCTTATAAAAAATATCCAGTGCCTCCTCGCCGTCTCCGGCCTCCAGCACCTCAAAATTACTCTTCACCAGGAAATCCCGGACCAGCTTACGCATCCTGCTCTCATCATCTACTACCAGTATTTTCAGTCTGTCCATACATACCCTCACCTTTCTGTTGTAGACATAGTATAGCGCGGAAATATGTCAATTCTGTGAAACTTCGGTCTCCGTATTTCCTGTATTCCCTGTATTTTCTATATGTAGCTCTCTCTCTTTTTCCCTAACCGTCTGCTCTCTCTGGGTCAGCTCCTGTTCCCAGGATGCGTATTTATTCTGAAGATTCCGCTCGTAATTCAGGATATTGGGTTGGTCGGAATTCAATGTGATCACAAACATGGCAATGATCGCCACAATCATCACGATATTCATGATCACCGACAGGCAAAGACCCGCCTTTTTTCCCCCGTCTTCCGGCATCGGCTGGATCCGTCTTCTGGCAGGGGACGTCTTCGTCCTGACATTGGCAAAGCTCGTCCACAGAGGGATCGGAGGCACTTCCTCCCCCAGTTCTTCTTCCCGGGCGCGCAGTTCTCCCTGCAGCTCCCTGAGGTACTCCAGTCCTACCGGGGTGCGGAACACCCGGTCTTCCAGCGCTTTTTTATAAATAGCAAGAACCGACTGCATATCCGCATGATCAATGTGCTTATCCAGATAGGCGATCTTCTGCCGTTCCTGCTCCGCAAGTCCGGCATCCTTCTCGGAATAGAAGGCGAAGCCGGACACTACATGTTCTCTCTGTTCTACATCCATTTACAGATTTTCCTCCGTTGTATCTGCCGCATTCTGCAGTAAGATATGCTCTCCCTGCACCAGGGGATAATGCACGGGGATCTCCCCATCCAGGTTCTCCCGGTACATATCCACGGCTGTGATCTGGTGGTTCTCATAGGTAGTGTAATAATAAATCCCCCTGTCTGCATTACAGCAGGAAGTATAAATGGTGATCTCATACTTACCGTTTTCCAGGCGGCAGCATCCTCTCGTCTGAGCCACACTTCCTAAGATATGGAAAAACTGACTGACGCTTTCAGACTCCGAGGTCCCCGATACAGAATTCATTTTCGTAAAAGCCACCCGGACAAAACGGGAGGCAGAGGACAGATCACCGGGCAGCCCCATGGCTCCCATGCCACGGCTGTACGGCTGCAGCTGAAGCTGCTCTGAGAAACGGTTCACCGGCTGGTCCGGAGACAGATAGCTGTAATCATTCAACCGGAACAGCTGCTTGTCAAAGGGAGGATTGTTCGTCAATACTCCTACGGGATTGTCATAAATGTTCAGTCCCTCCCCGACTGCCTCTATCGTGATTGCCTCGTCCCGGTCCGTCAGGATCCAGTGCAGCTGTGATGTCGGAAACTGATCACTGAACCGCGTATCCACCAGATTGATGTGGGCTAACAGCGTCCGGGCTTCCTGTACCGTAGCACACTGTCCCAGGATCCAGGGAATGAACTCGAACTGTGCGATATTGTCTCTGCCCTCCCGGGGCTTACGATATACAGCGTTGCCTGCGAAATTAAGACCTGCCATACCCAGACCCTTTTCATTGACCGCGTCATAATACAGCGGATAATCCCCCACCATATGAGCGATACCGATCATGGCATAATGCTCAGTCAGTGCATTCTGATGTCGTAACTGAAAAGAGTAATTACGCGGTGTCACCACCACTTCTTCTCCGTAATTAAATTCATAATCAAAAGTTCTGCCAAAATAAAAATCCTGTGATCTATAAGTTGCTGCTGTGCACATAGTGATCTCCTTTACTGTTTTCAGGTCAATGTAGACTACTCTTAGTCTATAGCATTTGCAGAATGATTGCAAGTATACGAAAAACGTTGACGCATCGTAAAAAACGTGTTAGTATTAAGGCACAAAAAGAGTGCTGCCGTACAGCAACGGTTCGCCTCAGTTTATGGTTCTAAAAAAGCAACCTACACTTTGGGCAGTGCGGCGGTTGCTTTTTTAATGCTTTCGTTTCTGACTGGTCTGCACGATACTGATCACGGTCACGATGATGCTGATAATCGTAACCACAATACCGACAGCGCCAACCACTGTTTCTATCATTTATGTACCTTTCGTTAAATTTCCCATTCGTATCACCTCCGATAATACTGGAAGTTCTCAAAATGTTCCCATTTCGGCGAAAGGCGAACCGCTTACCGTTTTGGCAGCACCCACGTTTATTATAAGGTATAGAGGACTGTTTTCCTATGAATTTCTACGAAATAAGTATACAAAATTCAGCATACTGAAATTGGCTATTTTCACGGATTTGGATTTTGTGCATTTTTACTAAGTGCCGCATCACTGGTATTTTCAGGCTGTTCACAGCAAAAAGGTTCCACCGGAATCCTCCGGCGGAACCTTTTTATGTTAGTTTTTACACAACTAATTGTAATAATGTTTTGGATCAAACTGTGGTTAAGATTACTGTAACAGAGACAGTACACCCTGGTTAGCCTGGTTGGACTGTGCAAGCATAGCCTGACCTGCCTGGGACAGGATGTTGTTGTTGGAGTACTTAACCATCTCAGTAGCCATATCGGTATCACGGATCTGGCTCTCTGCGCTGGTGGTATTCTCTACAACGTTGTCCAGGTTGTTGATGGTGTGCTCAAGTCTGTTCTGGATAGCACCGAGTGCAGATCTCTGGGTGGATACTTTCTGAATAGAAGCCTTCAAGGTCTCAATAGACTTGGTAGCTGCATCCTCAGTACTTACATCCAGTCCCTTAACACCAATTCCTTCAGCGCTCATGGATTCGATATCAAGAGAAATCTTGTTATCATCATTTCCATCTGCACCAACATGAAGAGATAAGGTAAGGGCTTTGGTATAAGTCTCGTCTACTGTTTCAGTCACTTCTGCAGCCTGATCCTGACCGGGTGTTACTTTTACAAATTTGTCAACCTGATCAGCACCAACTTCAACCCATGACCCGTCACTCTTCTGCGCGTAGAACGGTGTTTTAATAGATCCATTCGTGTTAAAATGATTTGCCAAATCTTTTGCATCTATCAGAGTTGCACCAGTATTATCTGTAGCAACTTTTGTACTCTTAACCGCAAGTGTCTGCTGCACATCTGCGACATCCGCAACTTTTTGAGCAGCTACCTGGTTACCAAAATCGACTGTACTATTAGCTGCAACTTTATACAGTTCAACACCTTCCTTCTGTACTACCTTTCCATTTTTAACCTCAAACAGTTCATCAAAGTCATTCTCGGTAATAGCAGTTGTTGAACCTTTTTTATACCATTTTGCGTCAGCTATTGTCTTATTCTGGGCAAATCCTACTTTATCGGTTCCCATACCAGCTACATACTCAGCTTTTACATTAATAGCTTCCTTGGCGGGAGTTATCTTAGTAACCTCACGTGTAGCCGTTCCGTTACCCTTCAGCAGATAGGTCTCGTTGAATTTGGTTGTCTCCGATACACGATCAATTTCCTTAACCAGCTGATCAATCTCATCCTGGATGTATCCACGATCATCTTCAGAATTGGTTCCGTTAGAAGCCTTAACTGCCAGTTCATTCATTCTCTGCAGCATATCATGAACTTCGGTCAGAGCACCTTCAGCGGTCTGTACTGCACTGATACCATCCTGTGCGTTCAGGGAAGCCTGTGTCAGACCTCTAATCTGCTTTCTCATTTTCTCACTGATGGACAGACCTGCTGCGTCATCAGCTGCACGGTTGATCTTGTAACCGGAAGACAGTTTCTCGGTGGACTTTGCCTGAGAAGCGGTGGTTAATCCTAACATTCTGTTAGAGTTCATAGCTGTTAAGTTGTGTTGTACTACCATAATAATTTACCTCCATGTGTAAAAAAGTGTTGCAGATACATCCGTTTATCTGCGGTGTGTGGTTAATAGTTACTGCGGCCCTAGGATTCCGCATTGTTAGCAAACTTTTGTCCCACAATATCTGAAGTTATTTGTTCTGTACGATCACGACGTTGGATTTTTTCTTCTTGGCGGTACCTTCCAGATTCTTGTAATACTTCGGGATCGTCGCCAGAAGCTCCGGATCCTGGATCCGTTTTTCAATGGCCTTGCTTCGTACGATGTTCACATCCTTGGGGGCGTCGATCATGATACGTGTCTGTCCGCCGCTGCTTCCCAGAAATACAATCTTCACATCGTCTCCGATCATCAGAAACTCTTCATCTCTCACCGATAATCTCAGCATAGCCATTCCTCCTTGAATCGATTATTTCCTTATAATTTGCTGTGTTTTGGAAATACTGATCGTAATGTAACAAACTTGATATTGTGTTACCCTTGTGTTCAGAGTATGATCTCCTGAAAAATTTTATCCCGGTCATCCTGCTCAATGCCAAGATATCGTTTGGTCACTTCATAAGACGAATGATTATAGATGCTGACCAGCATTGCCGGCTGTACGCCCTGCTTCCAGGCATGATATCCGAAGGTTTTGCGAAGGGAATGACAGCAGATCACGCCGGGGATATTGTAATAAGCTGCCACCTTTTTGATGATGCGAAAAGCCTGCACCCGACTGATGGGTTCATTTTTATTGCTGTGAGGAAAAAGATACTTTTCTGGCTGAATAGGTTTTTGCTCCTTTCGAAGCTGTGCCTGATAATTTTGAAGACATGCATGAATATTATGATTGATATAGATGCAGGAGGTCTTTCCCGTCTTCTGTTCAATGATCTCAATATGCTCTTGCCATCTGTTTTGAGAAAAGTTATAAACATCTTCCCACCGCAGAGTAAGCAGATCCGAAATCCTCAGTGCAGTATTCAAGCCCAGGATCACTAACAATTGGTTTCTGGCATTGGGGTGGATTTCCTTATAGTAGTTTTTAAAATTTTTCAAATCCTCCAGGTTACGAATTGGTTGTGCTGTATTCATCTGATTCCTCCTAGAAATTAGTGGAAGCCGCATAAAACCGGCGTTTTTTATATATCTGTGAACTATAACATATACTTTCCGGGGCTGCATTTACTTTGGCAAATGAGGGGTTCAATTTTTTTCAAAAAAGGGGTTAAGTTTTCTGCGAGCGTACCGATATACTATGTGAAAGCAAAAAGGTAACACAATATCAATTGTGTTACCTTTTTGCTTTCACATATGCAGCTATTAATTCAAAAATGGAACCCCAAATCAACTTCGGAGTCCCATTCTATTTTTAATTCAGATTCAATTTCTGTCCCACGCGAATCTTATGTAAATCCTTGATCTGCGGGTTTTTGGCTTTCAGTTCCGCCAATGACATATGGTTGCGTTTGGCAATGGCAGACAGGGTATCTCCTGCTTTCACTGCATAATCGCCACTGTTAAAATATACGATCTCCTTCGGTTGTGCCGCGGTTACCGTTACCATGTAATCACCGCCCTGCTTTAGAGCAAACATGGACTGACCATTCCTGGTCACGGGGAAGGAGCCACAGTATTCCAGTTGTTTCTTCTCGGCATTATAACGATAAAGATTTGCGTATTTTCCACTGTTTTCTGCTCCGACATTCACATGAATGTTCACAGCTACCGGGAATGCTCCGGTGTCTTTTACAGACAGCTGTTTTGTAGCTTCTGCCTTCTTGGATGCCACCATGGCTGCCGGGATATTCCGGGCTTTGCTGTCCACGGTGAGATCAATGTTCTGTAATGCATTCAGGGCTGTGCCTTTCAGATCCTGTCCGCTGATGCTGACTGCCACACCGTTGCCGCTATGAAGTGCCAGGGTCATGTCTGAGCCTTTGATGCTTCCCAGCACTGCGGCAGGGAGTCTGGTCTCTCCGGAGCATACGATATTCATGTTCACACTGTTAATATTCGGATTCTGTGTCACTTCCGCGATCTTTGCCTGTACGTTGGAAGTCACGGTATTCCAGTCTACTGTCTGTACCGGTGCAGATGTATCCTTGTCCGCAGAGCTGCTCTCTGTTTCCGGTGCTGTTGCAGGTGTCGGGGTTGCGGTCGGCTGCGGGATAACTACAGGTGCCGGGGTAGCTTCTCCGGTTTTGTTCAGGTACATATCGTCCCAGGATCCCCAGGCTCCGGCAGATGCAGTTGCCCGGATTCCTACCGTTACTTTTGTTCCATCCTCAGTGATCTCGATATCCTGTACCTCCGGATTGCTCCAGTTCTTCCAGCCGTTCAATTCGCCTTCTGCTGTCTGTGTCTTACCATCTACGGAGGCATAGACCTCGTAGCTGTCTGCTGCTAAGTTTCCACCACCCTGAAGATATCCTCCGAACCGATAAATTCCTGCATCCAGCGTAATTGTCTGTGTTACATCATAGGTAAAATCACTGTCATTGTAGAAATGCAGATATCCGTTTCCATCTTTGGAGTCCTTGCCATCCATCAGGACTTTAATACCGGTTCCGCTTAATGTCCATGCGTTGTCTCCATCCTCAAACCGGGGATTGATCAGAAGGTTCTGCGGATTCACGGTGATCACGCATTTCGTCTGATAGGTCTCTCCTTCCAGAGATACTGTTCCGTTCACAGTATATTTTCCTGCTGCGTTGGTGTTGACTGCGGCAACATCCTGTGCGTTCCAGGTTACGTTTTCTGGTCCGGAAGTATAATTTGAATAGGTAACTTTTACAGTCTCCGGTAAAGTAAAGGTACTTCCTAATTCTATCTCGATTGCATCTGCATTTTTAACAGTGCTGATTTTTTTAGCCGTCTCCGCACCTGTTTTTACATAACTGAATATCTTTAAGGTTTCCAGGGGATGGCCAGAGGCATCAAACAATGCCTGATTGTCTATTGCGGATCCGCCGTACCATTTTCCGGCATCCTCGGCATCATATTCTTTCGCATAGGAAGCTGCCCATCCGGAACCATATTTTTCCCAGGCTGCCTTATTCGTTGCAAGGGTCTGCTTGGCATCTTCTGCTTCCGGGTCATACACATTTACAGGGATCCATGCAGGCTCCCAATAAAACACTCCGATACCTTTGTTCATTTCTGCGACGGCATTAATCACCTCACGCAGTTCCTTCGCCTGTCCGTAGATGCTGAAATCATAATCCATGCCTGCATCGTTATTGCCTTCGCGGACGGTGTTTGCATGACCGTCACTGTCCTCTAAGCCGGTCGCCCAGGAGGTCTCCGCTACCATGACTTCTTTTCCATATTTTTCCGTAATCGCATTTAACTGGTTCTTAAGGTTATCCAGGGTTCCATGCCAGTAAGGATAATAGGAAGAGGCGAATACATCATACTCCACACCAGCATCGGCCAATGCTTTAGCGTAAGTCATATAATTTTGTTTCTCAGGATTTGCGAAATGCACTACTGCCTTGATTTCTTTGTTCCGATCCTGCTCCACCTGTTGGATTGCTTCACATCCGGCGCGGAAAATTGCTGTGGTGTTGGCATTCTCCAGACCGCTCTCTCCAGCAATTCCGTTGTTTGTCTCATTACCGACCTGTACCATTCCGACATCGACGCCTGCATCCAGTAAAGTGTTCAGGCTATTCATCGTATAATCTTTTACTGCTGCTGTCTTTTGCTCAATGGTCATGTCTGCCCAGGCTTTCGGTGCCTGCTGCTTGGCAGGATCTGCCCAGAAATCGGAATAGTGGAAATCGATCAGGACACGCATTCCGGCTTTAGTAGCCAGCTTACCCATGTCCACCGCTTTCTGCAGGTCATTATTGCCACCGCCGTAGCCGTTACCGGATGCATCGTAAGGGTTATTCCATACACGGATACGTACGTAGTTAATACCGCTATCTTTCAGCAGCTTAAAAAATCCGGCATCATCCAATTCATTTCCTGCAAAATCATAATATTTTACACCACTGTCTTTCAGAGCTCTGTAGGATGAGATATCCACACCGCCGATGAAATCACTCTTCAGTCCGTTTACCCTTTCCACATTGATTCCGGCTATTACCACAGCAGAGCTTTTTAATTCATCTTTCGCTTTTTTCAAATTCGTGATTTTCTCTTCGATCTCTGTTACGGTTGTGGAAGTATAATTGCCACCCAGTACCTGCAGGAATTTCTCACCTTCTGTCAGTGTTTTCTGCAGAGCCTTCCAACTGTCAGCAGTATAATCTGTCTCTTTTAATGCTTTATATTCCGTGATCAGACTCTGTAATTCTTCTGCTTTTGCTTCCTTTGCAGCCTGAATTTCATCATCACTTACTTTTGTCACCAGAATATCATCTACCTTCAGGTAACCACCTGCGGTAAAGTCAAGCGAAATCGTAATGGTAAGTCCGGTATCTGCGGCAATGTCCAGGCTCTCCGTCTCTGCCAGTGTATAGACATTCCACCCCTCTGCCGACAGAGCCGCAGATACTTTGTTATTTCCATCACTAAGACTGATGGTTCCGGTTACGTTCTCCCCGGCTGTCCGGAAAGAGGCTTTATAATTACCTGCTTCAGACGCTGTCACCGTAGTAGTAGCCGTCAGATTCTGTGCCATTGCCGAATAATAATTCCAAACGTTTGTAGTATCATTTCCGGCACCGGTATCCGCCTCGGAGGTAGCACTGCTGTCTATGCTCCAGGTCTGGGACCAGTCAGACATATCCGCAGGATTGGTTCCTTCTTCAAATGTTTTGGAATACAGCATATTACTATCCGGAGTCGGTGTAGCTGTGGGAGTCGGTGTAGCTGTGGGTTCCGGAGTACTTTCCGTCTCACCTGTCGCATCCTTCGTCAGTAACAAACTATCCAGGCACACCCAGGCTCCCTGTTCACTGGTAATATGAAAACCGATTTTATAATTTGTTTCTGCTTCCGCTAACGTAAAATGCGAGGTAAACTGTTGAAAGTCAGAGGTAATACTTAAAGAATCTGTATCAAGGATATCCTCACCACGATACACTGTAATGTTTCCCGTCATACTGTTGGTGTCTTTAATCCACCCTGTGACTGTATAGTCTCCTGCAGTTAAAGAGGCAATTGTCTGGTAAATACTTACCGTACCATCCCCATGTCCAAAATTGATTCCCAGTCCACTTGAAGTACCGTCATAAGCAGCCCATTGATCGTATTTTATAGTATCGGCTGCCTTCCAGGTGGATTCTTCAAACTTCCAATTTCCAACTGTCCAGAATTCACTGCCGTCGTCCCCCATATCGCCACCTGTAAACAGATTGGTTTCCTCCGCATTTACACGGCTCAACGGTCCGGACTCACTCAGATTCCCTGCAATCAGAGCCGCCACACACGCAAATGCCAGACCTCTTTTCCAGTCTCTTTTTTTCATCGTAACCTTCCCTTTCCGCCTTCCGGCCGGAGCGTAAGGCTCCGGTCGGATCCGCTATGTTCACTTAGCATCCTCCCTTGGTTGCGCAATTCATTTGCGCAACCGTTTGCTCGGCTATGTCTGGATTATATCATGTGCACTTTGTATTTTAAATTGACAAAAATTCTAATATTTCAATTTCTATTTTGTATATTTTGCACCATTTGTTGCTATTTTTCATTGTTTTATGATTTCAAGTGTAAAGAGAGATATGCGCAATTTATTGCGCATATCTCTCTTTGTATTACGTATACCTACGGGTTACATCTTTTGCATGGGACATATCCCATATTAATTACTTCTTCTCTGCTGCCGGTGTAGATCTGTTTATTTTTCTCTTTCATATCGTCCACGCTGGAGCATGTGGGATAGTGGAATTTCTTGGTGTTGGTATTCAGCACATAGGTGGTTTCCCGGGATTCCTGCGACACCGACGATTCCGGTGTGATCTGCACCGCAGTATCGGTCTCAGGCTGTGGCACCGGTGTCTCTTCCGCAACGGACGCTACGGTGCTTTGGTAGGTTCCGCTGCCCTCCGCCCAGTTATCTCCGGTGGCATAGTCAATGCCGATCCCCGGCTGCACATTGTAGGCAAATACACAGAAGCTGATTCCCTCTCCGGCATCTTCCACGGAATAGGCTTCCATGAGGACGCCGTCTGCCAGCAGGTTATCACCGTCAAATATGGGAGTGACACGGTACAGGACATGGTTCCCTGTATTTTTGACATAATCGCAGACTTTCGTCTCAAAAGGGAGCATTCCCTGCACGTTGAGATATCTGGTTCCGGTGATCAGGTTCTGCGGGTTGGCGTTTTCCGCCGCCAGCATGTAAGCGATCAGGTGGCAGCGATTGTATAGGTATTTTCCGTCCACATTATCGTATTTCACCAGATGCCAGCCGGTAGGCTTCACGGCTCCGATCTCCCCTCTCGGTTCTGTCGGCATCAGATCCTGTCCCACGTTGGCATATGCCACGCCACAGCGCCCCAGGCTGTCCAGCTCGCTGTAGGTTTCGAAGGACTGTGTGGTCAGCTCCTCCTCTGTGAAATAAGGCTGGTTGCCATTGACCTCTGTATAAGGTGTGCCGGAGTATGCCGGAATCTCCCGGAGGGAAAATGCTGATGTGCCCTCTCCTGTCGGAACGTCTGTTGCAGATGTGACCTGCTGCGATTCTTGTGTATCCGAAGCGTTTTCCTGTGGCTGTCCGGATTCGGGTTCCGATACTGCAGTCTCCGATGCTTCCAGCAATTCGGAGGGGATCGTCGCCAGCTGCTCTATCGCATAGGTATTATCCTGCGACGTGACGGTGCTTTCCGCACAGCCGGTGAATGCCAATAGCAGTGCCAGCCATAATGACAATTGTGTTATCAAACGTTTCTGAGGTCTGTTGTGTTTCTTTTTCATAGCTTGTCAATTACTCCCTTGTAAAACTCTTTGGAAATTATACCACATTTTTCATCTGACCTTTCCTTTTCATTGACAATTTTTTCAAAAAACAGTATGCTAAAAATATCTAAAAACACTTCAAATAATATGCCAATCATCTAAACATTTCGGCTTATTATTTGAGGTGTTTTTTTCTGCTTATTGACACACGTATTTACACGTATTATAATTTAAGAAAGGATATCAATGAAAACAAACGAACTGCTAAAACTATTAAAGAAAAATGGTTGTTCTCTTATCCGCCACGGAAGCAATCATGATATTTGGTATAGCTCTGTGACGGGAAAACAGTTTGCTGTTCCTCGACACAAAAAGGAAATAAAAACCGGAACTGCCATTGCTATTTTGCGCGATGCCGGAATGGATTCTTAGAAAGGAGATTCTTATGTCTAAATATGTTTATCCCGCTATTTTTACTTCTGAACCAGATGGAGGTTATTCTGTATATTTTCCCGATCTGGAAGGTTGTTATACCTGCGGCGACACACTGGCTGATGCTCTGTTTATGGCTGAAGATGCCCTCGCGCTTATTCTCTATGGATATGAAAAGGACCAACGCCCCATTCCACAGCCCTCCAAAATGTCAGACATCAAAGTTACTGCGGATTCCTTTTTAAGTATGGTTGCATGCGATACCCTGGAATATCGCAAACGTTTTAATAACAAAGCTGTTAAAAAGACATTGACCATTCCCGAATGGCTGAATGAAGCTGCTGTTGCAATGAATATTAACTTTTCACAAGTATTGCAGGATGCTCTTTTGCAGCGAATCAGTCCTCAATAATGCACACACGAAAAATAAAAAGTGCCGCAAAAACGGCACTTTTTCTATGGAGTAGACGGGAGTCGAACCCGTGTCCAAAAGCCTATTCCCTGTCCTTCTACGAGTGTAGTTTATTCTTTGACATTCCCTCCGCGCCCCGGGAATAAACACCCTGAGCATTTCAGTAGCTTCATGTTACGCCCATATGCGCAAAGCTTTGCATATGTCGTTTCTCACATGTTTGAAGCCGGGATCCTAAGGTGTGAGTGCCCTAGGGCCGACTGCTGCCATTAGGCAGCGTATGCTAAATTATCGTTAGCGTTTAATTTTAATTTGGCCATTTAACGCATTACCATGCGACTCGCTTCTCCAGCTGCAAAACCCCTGTCGAAACCTTTACTACCCCTTATTCAATTGTCAGACCAAGTATACTTGATGGCACACACACTGTCAAGCACTTGCAGTAAAGCATTGCAGGATCAGAGCCTGCAGATTACAGATTGCGGACCTTGAATTCCTTCTCTGCCTCTCTGCGCTGATCCTTTTTGGCAATGGCTTCTCTCTTGTCATAGAGCTTTTTACCACGTGCCAGTCCGATCTCTACCTTTACCTTACCGTCTTTAAAGTATACCTGTAAAGGGACTAATGTATACCCTTTTTCCTTGATCTTGCCCAACAGCTTGTTGATCTCGTACTTGTGCAGCAACAGCTTTTTCACACGAAGGGGGTCTTTGTTAAAAATATTCCCCTTCTCATAAGGACTTACATGCATTCCGTAGACGAATACTTCTCCGTCTTCAATGCGGACGAAAGCCTCCTTGATGCTGCATTTTCCCATCCGCATGGACTTTACTTCCGTACCGTGCAGGGCAATGCCGCACTCATAGGTCTCATCGATGAAAAAATCGTGATATGCTTTTTTATTGTTTGCGATCAGCTTCTGGGACTCTTTTCCTTTTGCCATGGCTACCTCTTAAAACCTTATAACTATTCAGAAACCCATTCACAAAACGCCCCTGCGGAGCTTCTTTTTCGGCTCTGAATAGTTACAGTTTACTATATTTTCCGTAATTGTCAATGAACTAACAGTTCATTTAATCCGCAGATTTATTGATCCACCAGCCGGAAATTGATGGTGCGCATAAAACGGTCGCAGTCTTCCACTTCGATCCGTACCGGCATTCCCAGTTTGAAGCAACGTCCGGTTGCTTCTCCCACCATCTCACAGGCTGCCTCATTGTAGTGATAATAGTCGCCCGGGATCGTGGAAATATGGATCAGCCCTTCCACGGTATTGGGCAGTTCCACATACAGTCCCCAGCCGGTGACACCGGAGATCACACCCTCGTATTCCTCTCCGATGTGCTGCTCCATATATTCTACCTTCTTCAGCTTATCCGTCTCCCGCTCTGCCTCATCGGCACGGCGCTCCATCTCGGAAGAATGCTTAGCCACCTCCGGAAGAATATCCCGGTAGTGCTCCACTCTCTCGGCCTTCAGGCGTCCCCGCAGCTGTTCCTTGATAATACGATGGATCTGCAGATCCGGATAGCGGCGGATCGGCGAAGTAAAATGACAGTAATACTGACATGCCAGTCCAAAATGTCCGGTACACTCCGTGCTGTATTTCGCCTGTTTCATGCTGCGCAGGGCCAGTCTGGCGATCATAGGCTCTTCGGGAGTTCCCTCAATCTTCTGTAACAGCTTCTGGATCTCCTTGGGATGGATCTCCTCCGTGGAGACCTTGCTGTTCCTGCGCCCCAGCGCCTTCATGTAATACCCGTAATTGCTGATGAACGTGGACAGCTTCTGGATCCTCTCCGGATCCGGCACATCATGGACGCGGTAGACGAAGGGTAGCTCCTGCCAGTAAAAATGCTGTGCCACTGTCTCATTCGCTGCAAGCATGAAATCCTCGATCAGCATAGTCGCCACATTCCGCTCGTAAGGCTTAATATCCAGTGGATGTCCTTCCTTATCCAACAGGATCTTGCACTCCGGGAAATCGAAATCAATGGATCCCCTCTTCTGTCTCTTCTTCCGCAGTTTGTCCGCGAGGTCAGCCATTTGTCGGAACATAGGAAGCAGTTCCCTGTACTGGGAATAGTCTGTTACGGTTCCTGCGCTTTCTCCGACGGTTCCATCCGGCACACCGGCGTTATGCTCTACACACTCCGGCTCCTCCAGCAGCTTTTTCACCACAGTATAAGACATTCGCTTCTTGACCCGGATCACAGATTCGCAGATCTCATAGTCCACGATCTCGCCCTCTTCATCCACTTTCATCAGGCAGCTTAATGCCAGACGGTCCACACCTTCGTTCAGGGAACAGATACCGTTGCTCAGTGCATGGGGCAGCATGGGGATCACGCGGTCTACAAGATAGACGCTGGTGCCGCGTTTTAATGCTTCTCTGTCCAGTTCGGAATTCTCCTGCACGTAGTTCGTCACGTCTGCAATGTGTACTCCTAAGTGGTAATATGTCCCGTCAAAGGATACACTGACAGCGTCATCCAGATCCTTGGCATCCTCTCCGTCGATGGTCACCATAGTCACATCCCGCAGATCCCTGCGGCCGGCACAGTCCGCCTCGGATACCTCCTGGGATACCCTCTCCACCTGGTTCATGATCTTCTCGCCGAATTCCACCGGCAGATCAAAGCCACGTACGATAGACATGATGTCTACACCGGGATCGTTGATATGTCCCAGGATCTCCACGACTTTGCCCTCAGGACTCTTCGTATTCGTGCCGTATCCGGTGATCTCCACCACGACCTTATGTCCGGTCATGGCCCCCTTCGACCACTCCTTCGGCACGAAAATATCCTGTGCTATCTTCGTGTTATCCGGAATGACAAAGCCGAAATTACTCTTGGACTGCTCATAGGTTCCCACCACCTGGGTCATTCCCCTGGCAATGATACGGATGACCTGCGCTTCCTGTCGTTTGCCAGTCTTCGCAGGCAGAAGTGCCACTTCCACGGTATCCTTATGGAATGCTCCACCCTGCTTGTCCTCCGGAATGAACAGATCCTCGTCCCTTCCTTCCACTTCCACAAATCCAAAGCCTTTGGCATTGCTGATAAAAGTTCCTGTCAGCACCTTACCGTTGGACTTCATATATTTCCCTTTTACGGTCAGGGTAAGCTTTCCTTCCGCTAAAAGCTCCCGCAAGATCTCACGAAACTCTTCCCGGTCTTCTTTTGCGACCTGAAGAAACATTGCCAGTTCCTTTTCCTTCATCGGAACGTAAAAATCATCCTTCACCAGATCACAGATTACTTTTTTTCTCTTCTCTCTGATTTCGTTATTACTCATGTAACCTCGCTCAATAAATATCTATAAAACAAAACACTCTTGTATGCCCTGCACACAAGAGTGTCATCCTTCGTAATGATTAAAATACGTTCAGATTCAGTACGACTGCAAGTAACATGAAGAATACTGCAAGGATCTTCGTGATCTTCACCAGCATACCTTCCATGGAACGTCCTTTATTTCTGCCCCAGTAGGTCTCAGCAGCGCCGCTGATGGAACCCAGTCCTGCGGATTTACCTTCCTGCATCAATACTAACACTGTCAGTGCTACACATACCAATATAAAAATTATGTTGATTACTACTCTTAATGCTTCCATTTCACACCTCCTAATGTCAAGCAGATTTTATATTACCATATATTGTACACAATTGCAACAACATTTTACAAGACAGTACCGAAAAGGCGGCACAAAAAAGACCCCCGGAAATCTTTACGATCTCACGGGGATCCTTTATTTTTATTCTGAATGATCAGATTCGCAGCTTACTCTGCGATGTCACCATACATGAAGTACCAGTAACCATAAGCGGAATGCCAGATACCGGTGATCTTCTCGCTCTGCAGCCAGAAGTCATTGTAGTAAGCAACAGGAATGCAGCCTACCTGCTCCATCAGAACATCCTCAGCCTGATGAAGAGCTGCGGAACGCTCAGCGGTATCCATGGTGGAAGCTGCCTTCTCCATAGCTGCATCGAAGTCAGCGTTGGAGAACTTACCATCGTTGTTACCGTTGCCGGTGCAGAACAGGTCTAACATATTGGAAGGATCGCTGTAATCTCCTACCCATCCGTTACGTGCTACCATGTACTCACCGTTACGTCTCATCGGAGTGAAGCTGGACCACTCAACGATATTTACTTCTACATTAATACCAAGCTCGCCCCATGCCTGCTGTAAGTACTCAGCAACAGTCTTGTGGTAACCTGCATCATTGGTAGTATAGGTGATGGTAGGAAGTCCTTCACCATTGGGGTAACCTGCATCAGCTAAGAGCTGCTTAGCTTCCTCAAGGTTAGCATCGAAATCATCGGAGATATAGCTCTGACCACCGTTAGCATTTGCATTGAAGGAGCTGCCGTCGGTATCTACCCAGCCCTCACCTACGAGGTTGTATGCGGGAGAGTAAGTTCCTTGCATCAGGGTATTTGCTACATAATCACGATCAATTGCCAGGCTCAGAGCCTTACGAACATTTACATCTGCGAATGCAGGATCTTCCAGGTTCATGGACAGATAGTAAGTTCCCAGGTTAGGCTCTACATGGAACTCGGGGTTACCCTGTAAGCTGGGGATCTCCTGGGTAGGAACATCCTTGATGAACAGTACATCACCGGACTGGTATGCAGTATAAGCTGCATTGGAATCCTCCATCAGTACGAATTTGATGCTGCCAAGCTTGATCGCATCTGCATTCCAGTAGTTAGGGTTCTTGGACATGGTAATGTGAGAACCGGGTACCCACTCGGTAATGTAGAAAGGTCCGTTGGAGATATAGGTCTCAGCTGCGGTAGCCCATGCATCACCGTTAGCCTCTACGGTTGCCTGCTGAACAGGGCTCAGGGTAGCGAATGCTGCCAGAGACTCGAAGTAAGGGCAGGGATTGGAAAGCTCTACAACGAGGGTCTTAGCATCGGGAGCGGATACTGCCAGAGCATCCAGATCACCTGCCTGTGCCTCGTCAAAGCCCTTAACCATACCCAGAACAGTCTCAGCATAAGGAGCTGCTACTACGGGATCGCATACACGCTTCCAGCTGTATACGAAATCGTCTGCGGTCAGATCACTGCCGTCAGACCACTTTAATCCATCACGAAGATGGAAGGTCCAGGTAAGACCATCTTCAGATACTTCCCAGGTCTCAGCCTGTCCGGGAGCGATCTTACCATCCTGGTCAATCGTCAGAAGACACTCAAAAGAGTGAAGCAGCATATTACCGCCATCTACTGCACTGTTCAGTGCGGGATCAATGGTCTCGGGATCGGGACCGATCTGAACGGTAAGCTGTTTGCCTTCGGTACTAACTTCAGTTGCTGCTGCATCGGTCTTGGTGCTGTCAGTTGCACTGGCACTGCCGGTTGCAGAAGAACCATTGTCGCTGCTGCCGCATGCTGCCAGAGAACCTACCAGCATTGCTGCGGTGAGCAGCATAGCTAACTTCTTTTTCATAAAGTTATCCTCCTCTTTCTTTTCATACAAAAGCACTATGCTTTGTATAGTTTTATATTAAACAGCTAAATTGCTCAGCTGTCAATACCTAATTTCAGGCATTGATCTTTTCCACATGGTGGCAAGCCACGTAATGGCCCTTTTCCACTTCTCTCCATTCGGGTTCCTTCTGTGCACAACACTCATCCGCATAAGGACATCTGGTGCGGAAACGGCATCCGGTAGGAGGATTTAAGGGGCTGGGTACATCTCCCTGCAGAACAATACGTTTACTTGCTCTTGCCTTGATGGGATCTGCAATGGGGATTGCAGAGATCAGGCTCTTGGTATAAGGATGCAGGCTTCGTGCTACCAGTTCATAGCTGTCTGCCAGTTCTACCATTTTGCCCAGGTACATAACGCCGATACGGTCGGAGATATGTTTTACGACAGAGAGGTCATGTGCGATAAACAGATAGGTCAGTCCCATCTGCTCCTGCAGCTCCTCGAACATATTCACCACCTGTGCCTGGATCGATACATCCAGTGCGGAGATCGGCTCATCGCAGACGATGAACTGAGGGTTCACTGCCAGTGCTCTCGCAATGCCGACACGCTGACGCTGTCCGCCGGAGAATTCATGAGGATATCTGTTCGCATGCTCAGAGTTCAGTCCGACCTTCTCCAGCATGGATATGATCATATCATGACGTTCCTTCTTATTGGCAGCCAGCTTATGAATATCTATGGCTTCCCCTACGATATCTCCTACGGTCATTCTGGGATCCAGACTTGCATAAGGATCCTGGAATACCATCTGCATCTTCTGTCGATAAGGCAGCATATCCGCCTTTACTTTATTTTCAACATCCAGGATCACATTGCCGTCAAATGTGATCTTGCCGCCGGTGGGCTCATATAATCGTAAGATAGAACGTCCGGTGGTGGTCTTGCCACAGCCGCTCTCTCCTACCAGTCCGAGAGTCTCACCTTTATTCACAAAAAAGCTGACATCATCCACGGCCTTCACGAACTTACGGTTTTTACCCATGCCGCCTGCGGGGAAGTATTGCTTCAAATGTTCAACCTGAAGTAACTTATCACTCATTGGTATTTCCTCCCTCCATCTCAGCTTTCTGGTTCATAAAGCAGTGTGCATAATGCGTCTCGCTGAAATCCGTTCTGGGAGGATTCTCTCTCAGGCAGATCTTCATGCAGTTCTTACAGCGGGGGGCGAATTCACATCCTTCGGGAGGATTCAGAAGATCCACCGGGTTACCCTCGATGGGGATCAGCTTCTCATGCTTCGTGCTGTCCAGACGGGGGATACTCTCCAACAAGCCCTTGGTATATTCATGCTTCGGATGGTAGAAGATCTCGTCGCAGGTACCGGTCTCCACGATACGGCCGGCATACATGACTGCAATACGGTCACACATGCTCGCCACAATACCCAGGTCATGGGTGATCATGATGATCGCCATGCCCAGCTTGTCCTTCAGCTCCATCATCAGCTCCAGGATCTGCGCCTGAATGGTAACGTCCAGTGCGGTAGTAGGTTCATCGGCGATCAGAAGCTTCGGTTCACATGCCAGCGCGATTGCGATCATGACACGCTGTCTCATACCACCGGACAGTTCATGGGGATACTGCTTCATACGCTTCTCCGGTTCATTGATACCTACCAGAGACAAAAGCTCCACTGCTCTAGCATATGCCTTTTTCTTGTCCGCATCGGTATGCAGACGGATCACTTCCATGATCTGATTGCCAATGGTATATACGGGATTTAAGCTGGTCAGAGGATCCTGGAAAATAATGGAGACCTCTTTACCACGCATTTTGGAAAAATCTTTTTCGGTCATTTTCTCCACTTCGTGTCCATTGAAGTGAAGTTCTCCGCCGATCAGCTTACCGGGATAAGCGGTCAGTCCCATCAGACTGTATGCGGTTACGGATTTACCGGAACCACTCTCTCCTACGATGCCAAGTACTTCTCCTTCCTTCAGGTGAATGGAAACATCGTTCAGTGCCTTTACTTCTCCGGCAGGAGTAAAGAAAGAGAGACGTTCATGCTGTATATCTACCAGATAATTGTTATCCATCTTCACTACTCCTTCCATTAATTCTTAAGCTTCGGGTCAAATGCGTCACGAAGTCCGTCACCAAACAGGTTAAAACTTAAGATGATCAGGCTGATCAGCAGACAGGGTGCAAACAGCAGGTACGGGAATGTGATCATTCCGTTAATGGCATCACTTGCAAGGCTTCCCAGGGAAGGCAGCGGAACTGCCACACCCATACCTAAGAAGCTTAAATAGCTCTCGGTAAAAATAGAGGAAGGGATCTGCAGTGTGGTGGTAACGATCAGAGTACCGATACAGTTGGTCAGCAGATGCTTTTTAATGATACGGCCATCCTTGGCTCCCAGAGCCTTGGCTGCCATGACATAATCATTTTCCTTCAGGGTCAGGATCTGGCTTCGTACCATACGTGCCATTCCTACCCAGTACAGCAATGCGAATACGATGAAGATACTGATCAGGTTAGATCCTACGATCTGCATCCATCCGAATCCTGGAAGCTGTGCCAGCTTTGCCAGAGGATCCTTTAACGCGAAGGACAGCAGCACGATCAGCAGGAAATCCGGTATCGTATAGATAATATCCACAATACGCATGATGATCAGATCCACCCATCCACCGAAGAATGCAGAGATGGAACCGATCAGTGAACCGATCACAAAAATAATGGCAGTAGCGATCAGACCAACCAGCAGGGAGATACGGCTTCCCATCATAACACGGATGGCATAATCACGGCCCATTTTATCGGTACCGAGCACATGGGGGAATACCTTCTCTCCCGCATCCATACGCTCTATCTCTTTCTCGGAATACTGCATGGGGTGCAGATTCTCACTTCCTTTGATCTGTGTCTTGTAATCATAGGGATAAAATGCAGGCACAATAAAGGAAAAGATCATAACTACAATAATAACGAAGAGGCTGACCATGGCAACCTTATTCTTACGAAGTCTGCGGAAGCCATCCTGCCAGAAGCCCACGCTCTCGCGCATGATGACCTGGCTCTGCTTCTCTTCTTCATTCGCCGGCATAAAATCTTCCGGCTTATATTTTACATGAAAGCTCATAGCATTCGGTTCTTTCATCGGTATCTTCCTTCCTGTTAATCTTACTTCAACTTGATCCTGGGGTCGACGATCTTATATACGATATCCACCAGCACATTCATGACAACCATCAGTGTTGCGAGGAAAATGGTGGTACCCATGATCATGGTGTAGTCACGGTTAATGATCGAGCTGACAAATTCATTGCCCAGACCGGGGATCGTGAAAATCTTCTCTACTACGAAGCTTCCTGTCATAGTATAAGCCATCATAGGACCTACATAGGTGATAACGGGGAGCAGTGCATTTCTCAGTGCATGCTTGAACAGACGGAAGAAAGGCTTTACTCCCTTCGCCGTAGCGGTTCTCATATAATCCTGTCCCAGAACATCCAGCATGGAAGAACGCATCAGTCTCATAATATAAGCAGTTGGGTACAATGCCAGTGCGATCACGGGCATCACATAATGCTTCCAGGTGCCGATTCCGTAGGTGGGCAGTATCTTTACCTTACTTCCCAGGAAATACAGAAGCAGAGTACATATAACGAAGCTTGGTACCGCAATACCACAAGTGGAGATCACGGAGATCACGCTGTCCAGCGTCTTGCCACGATGGGTAGCTGCCAGACATCCCAGAGGGATACCTACCAACAGCGCTACGATAACGGAAAGCCCACCTACTCTTGCAGATACAGGGAACTTGGATACTATAATAGAAGTAACGGTTCTTCCTCTCTGCTTCAGACTCTCTCCGAAATCACCGTGCAAAGCATCTTTCATATACGTCAGATACTGCTGGGACAAAGGCTTGTCCAGTCCATATTTTGCCTCCAGGGCTGCTTGTGCAGCGGGGCTTACTGCCTTCTCCGAGAGGAACGGTCCTCCGGGTACCATGTTCATCAGGAAAAAGGTGAGTGTTGCTACTGTAAAAATCGTGATCAGCGCCAGACCGATACGTTTTGCAATATATTTAAGCATCTCTTCAACTCCTTGCTTTTCTTTTGCCTACGGACATTAATAAAATGCATTCTTCGCATTTGTATGCAAGTATACACGCGCAAAAAATGTACTTTAATTTCCGAAAACGACTTTTGTTATATTACAACACTTTTGAGGCTATGTCAACTGAATTACGCATGAAGCATCTGCCAGTTTCCGTGACTCTGCCTCTTTAACTGTCTCTTCTCGGTGTACGCACAGCACGCACATATGTCTGTATATTTATGAAAAACTTTTTCAATAAAAATAGTTTCTGTTTTTCAAATTTGCATATAGTGTATATTTTGCGCTTCTGTTATGTATATTTAAACATTTTATTTTTGTGCATTTTTCTTTCACTCATGTATTTTTCTATCGTTTTGCTATAAAAGCAGGAGGATTTCCGGTGATGAAAATCCTCCTGTTTATACATTTTTTATTTTTTGTAGTTTACATTTTGTTGCGCAACCACTCAGATCTTGTGGAACGGCTCCATATATGCCGCGGCATCCTTTAACTCCTCTTCCATGGCAAGCAGCCGGTTGTACTTCGCCACACGATCGCTGCGGCAGGGCGCTCCGGTCTTGATCTGTCCGGCATTCAGTGCCACCGCTATGTCTGCTATGGTGGTATCCTCCGTCTCGCCGGATCTGTGGGAGATCACCGCCTTGTAACCATTCTTGTGTGCCATCTCCACCGCTTCGAAGGCTTCAGACAGCGTTCCGATCTGATTGACCTTTACCAGAATGGCATTACCACAATGAAGTTTGATCCCGGCATCCAGCCGTTTTGTATTTGTGACAAACAGATCATCTCCCACTAACTGGATCTTCTCTCCCAGCCGTTTTGTAAGCTCCTGCCATCCGTCCCAGTCATTTTCATCCAGTCCGTCCTCAATAGAGATAATGGGATAGTTCTCCACGAGCCGTTCATAATACGAGATCATTTCTCCGGTATCCCGCAGGACTTCCTCTCCTTTCAGCTTACTCTCTCCGGGGAAATGGTACATTCCCGTTTTTTCATTATAAAGTTCGCTGCTGGCGGCATCCATGGCGATCCGGATATCCTGTCCCGGCACATATCCGGAAGCCTCGATCGCCTCCACAAGGAGATCCAGCACACTCTCTGCATCCGGCAGATTGGGGGCAAAACCACCCTCATCCCCGACTCCGGTGGACAAGCCTTTCTCCTCTAGCAGTTTTTTCAGATTATGATAAATTTCCGCACAGATCCGTAACCCTTCCGCAAAGGTTTCCGCCTGTACGGGCATGATCATGAACTCCTGGAAATCCACGGTGTTCGCCGCATGCTTTCCGCCGTTTAATATATTCATCATGGGTACCGGCAGAAGTCTCGGAGAGATTCCTCCAAAGTAACGGTACAACGGCAGTCCCAGTGCCTCCGCGGCTGCTCTTGCCACCGCCATGGACACTGCCAGCATGGCATTGGCACCTAAACTGCTCTTGTTGTCCGTGCCGTCCGTTTCCTTAAGGATTCTGTCGATACGGATCTGTTCCAGGGCATTTTCTCCCAGTAAAACACCGGCAATTTTCTCGTCTATATTTTTCACGGCATGCTGCACGCCCAGACCGAAATATCTGGTCTCACCGTCCCTGAGTTCCACAGCCTCGAACTGTCCGGTGCTGGCTCCGGAAGGCACTGCCGCCATACCCTTTGTGCGTCTGCCGGTCTCTTTGTCCTTCACGGTAACAACCGCTGCCACCGTGGGATTCCCTCTCGAATCCAGGATCTCCCTTCCGTGTACTTCGATGATCTCCAGATATTTTTCCATAAAAAACCTCCTTACAGGTATCCTTAACTTACTTTTTCCCAGTTAAGTATATCCTATAAGGAGGTTATTATTCAGATCTGCTATGCATTAATACGCTTTTCCGGCAAGGATCTCACAGTAATCCTTATAATTTTTCTCAAGCAGTGCCGGAGTATCCAGTCCATAGGGACACTTGGATTTGCATCTGCCACAATGCAGGCACTCTTCAATCTTACGCATCTTCGCCTGCATCTCGTCTGTCAGCTGTGCGGCGGAAGGTGCTCTGCGGATCATCAGACTCATGCGGGCACAGTTGTTGATCTCGATTCCCGCGGGGCAGGGCATGCAGTAGCCGCAGCCTCTGCAGAATTCTCCCTGCAGTTCTTCTCTGTCATGATCGATCACCGCCTGCAATGCGGGTGTTAATGCAGGAGGATTATCTATATAGGACAAAAATTCATCCAGCTCGCTCTCCCGCTGCACTCCCCAGATCGGAAGTACATTATCAAACTGTGCCAGATATGCATATGCCGCTGCTGAATTATTGATCAGTCCGCCGGACAGTGCTTTCATGGCGATAAATCCCATGCCTGCTTTTTTACAATCCTGTACCAACTCCAGATCCTTGTCCGTCGCCAGATAACAGAAAGGGAACTGCAGAGTCTCATACAGTCCGCTGTCAATGGCTTCATGCGCTACATTCAGACGATGGTTCGTGATGCCGATATGGCGGATCATGCCTTTGTCCTTCGCTTCCAGCATAGCTTCATACAATCCTGTGCCGTCTCCCGGCTTCGGGCAGAATGCCGGGTTATGGAACTGATAAATGTCGATATAGTCTGTTTTTAATTTTTCCAGGGAAGTATGCAGCTCCTTCCAGAAGCCTTCTGCTGTGGTGGCTCCGGTCTTGGTAGCGATATATATTTTGTCCCGCATACCCTCAAAGGCAGCGCCCACTTTCTCTTCACTGTCGGTATAGTATCTGGCAGTGTCATAAAAGGTCACTCCTGCCGCATAGGCTTTGCGAAGCAGTCCAATGGCTGCTTCCTTGGAGATCCTCTGGATGGGCAGCGCTCCGAAGGAGTTCTTCTCCACAGTAATTCCCGTACTTCCTAAAGTTACCAGATTTCTCTTCTTTTGTTCCATGCTATTTCTTAATTAACAGAGACTTTCCTGTCATCTCTGTGGGCTGCTCCATCCCCATCACATTGATAAGTGTCGGTACAATATCTGCCAGGCATCCACCCTCTTTCAGAGTATAGGCAGGATCGTAGTTTACCAGGATGAAAGGAACCGGATTGGTGGTATGTGCGGTATGAGGCTGACCGGTAGTGTAATCGATCATCTGCTCTGCGTTACCGTGGTCTGCACAGATGAACAGAACGCCGTCTACATCCTTCACTGCCTGTACTGCCTTGCCTACGCACTCATCTACAGTCTCAATAGCCTTGATGGCTGCGGAAATCACACCGGTATGACCTACCATATCGGGGTTCGCGAAGTTGATCACGATCACATCGTATTTTTCAGAGCGGATCGCATCAAGCAGTTTCTCGCAAACCTGAGGAGCACTCATCTCCGGCTTCAGATCATAGGTTGCCACATCCTTGGGAGAATTTACCAGGATACGATCCTCTCCCTCGTTGGGCTGCTCTACGCCGCCGTTGAAGAAGAAGGTTACATGTGCATACTTCTCAGTCTCGGCGATACGTGCCTGCTTCATGTCATGGGCTGCCAGCCACTCACCGAAGGTATTGGTAATGGCGATCTTGTGGAATGCCACTTCTTTATTAGGAATGGTAGGATCGTAATCAGAGAAGCATACAAAAGTAATATCCTTTCTCACGCGGTCAAATCCCTTGAAGTCATCATCACAGAAGGCTCTGGTGATCTCTCTTGCACGGTCGGGACGGAAGTTGAAGAAAATTACGGAATCCTTGTCCTGCACCAGTCCGACTGCCTTGCCATCTTCTACAACAACAGTAGGTTTTACAAACTCATCGGTCTCTTCTCTATCGTAAGACTCCTGGATACCGCAGATACCGCAGGCAGCGGTCAGACCTTTGCCCTCGGTCATGGCATCGTAAGCCAGCTGTACACGGTCATAGTTGTTATCACGATCCATAGCATAGTAACGTCCCATTACGGAAGCGATCTTACCTACACCGATTTTCTTCATTTCTTCATTTAACTGCTCTGCATAGCTCTTACCGCTTGCGGGAGGGGTATCACGTCCATCTAAGAAGCAGTGAACATATACCTTCTCCAGGCCCTGCTGTTTCGCCAGCTCCAGCAGGCCATACAGATGGGTAATGTGGCTGTGTACGCCACCGTCGGATAACAGACCCATCAGGTGCAGGGCGCTGTTGTTCTTCTTACAGTTATCAATAGCCTTTAACAGAGCTTCATTCTTAAAAAAGTCTCCGTCCTGGATCTCCTTAGTGATACGGGTCAGCTCCTGATATACGATACGGCCTGCACCCATATTCATATGACCTACCTCAGAGTTACCCATCTGACCCTCGGGAAGGCCTACTGCCATACCACTGGCATTACCATGTACAAAAGGATACTCCTTCATCAGGGAATCCATCACAGGGGTATTGGCCTGTGCTACAGCGTTGCCCTCTACCTTATCATTCAATCCATAACCATCCAGGATCATTAATACAACCGGTTTCTTTCTCATCGATCGTTCCTCCATTTTATTTTATCATTATTACCTGTACGGTTCCGGGGTTTGCACATCGGAACCGTTATAAAAGCTTACATTACGTCCACGGAGATTATACACTGAAAATGCCGGATGCGCAATAGCAACCGCTGATTTCTTGCTCTGTATCTTTGGGCGTTTTTTCTGCGAATCCTTTTTCTGCAAATCATCCGGATTCACTTGTATTTTTCCTGCATATGCGCTACAATATCCGTTAAACTCTCATTTGAGAAAAGGGGTTATCTTATGGTTACATTATTGGCAAAATTATTTATCAGGGATCATGAAAATGTTACGGATCCCGGTGTTCGTCAGGCATATGGAATACTCTGCGGTATCGTCGGGATCTGTTTCAACCTGATCCTGTTCACTACCAAGGCTCTGGCAGGCTTATTCAGTCATTCCATCGCCATCACGGCAGATGCATTCAACAACCTGTCGGATGCGGCTTCCTCCATCATTACGCTGGTAGGCTTCCGGATGGCGGGACAGAAGCCGGACTCTGACCATCCCTTTGGGCACGGGCGGATCGAATATATCTCCGGATTGTTAGTGTCCATCCTGATCGTGCTCATGGGCTTCGAACTGGTGAAAAGTTCTGTAAGCAAGATCTTCCATCCGGAAGCTCCTGATTACTCCCCTGTCATTATTGGCATACTGGTATTTTCGATCCTGGTAAAATGCTATATGGCACTATATAACCGCCGCATCGGTACCCGGATCAGCTCCGTAGCCATGAAAGCTACTGCCATTGACAGTTTAAGCGATGTGGTGGCAACTACGGTGGTTCTCATCGGCACTATCGTCTCCGCCGCCTCCGGTATCATTATCGACGGTTACTGTGGTGTGCTGGTGGGTATGTTCATCCTCTACTCCGGCTTTGTCGCAGCAAAAGACACGATCAGTCCCCTGCTTGGGCAGCCCCCCGAGCCGGAACTGGTACAGCAGATCAATGACATCGTATTATCCTATGATAACGTCATCGGCATCCACGATCTGATCGTACATAATTACGGTCCCGGAAGGACTCTGATCTCTCTGCATGCAGAAGTGCCTGCGGACGGTAATATTATAACCCTGCACGATACCATCGATACCATTGAACATGAACTGCGCAGAAAGCTGAACTGCAATGCTGTGATCCACATGGATCCTGTAAGCACCAGCGATCCCGAGACCCTTTCCCTGAAGGCAGAAGTCTCCGGATACCTGGATCAGATCGATCCGAAGCTTAGCATGCATGATTTTCGCATTGTCAAAGGTCCCACCCATACCAATGTCATCTTCGATATCGTGATCCCCTATGATTATCCGGTCTCCGATCAGGAAGTCATGGATTCCATTACCAAACGTATCCAGACCAGCCATCCGGATTTCTTCACTGTCATCGAAGTGGACAAAGCGGTCGTACAGTAACGGAAAGTTTTATGCAAGACTATTCCAGCATATTTTCAATAAAAATCCCATATCCCCTGGTGCTGTCCTGCACCAGGACATGGGTGACGGCTCCCACGAATTTCCCCTTTTGAATGATCGGTGCCCCACTCATCCCCTGGACAATACCGCCGGTCACCGATAGCAGCTCCGGATCCGTTACCTGAAGTTCAATTCCCCGATTCACATTGTCATGATCCAGATGGATCTCCGTAATCTCAATGTCATAATATCTTGTGGTTCCGTCCACAGTACACAATATCTGTGCAGGTCCTTTCTCTATCTCCTGTTTTAATCCAATGGGCAAAGCTTCCTCCGTTCCGAGTGCCAGTGCCTTCTGATTGCATTTTCCAAAAATTCCCCGGGTACTGTTACTGGTAATATCTCCCAGGATCCTCTCATCCGAATATACGATCATTCCCGTCATCTCTCCCGGCTGGCCCGCCGCCCCTTTTCGTATAGAAATAATCTCAGTCTGGTAGAGTGTGCCATCATTCATCTCCATCAATGTGCTGGTATCCACATCATTGATTCCATGCCCCAGTGCACCGAAATTCCCGTTTTCGTCAATATATGTCATGGTACCGACTCCCTGCGCATTATCCCTGACCCAGACACCGATCTTATACTTTCCCGTCCGATCCCTCTCCGGTTTTATTCTCACATCATAAGTCTCAGCATCCCTCCGGATGGTCAGAATCTGTTGCTCTCCGCCGCAGTTCTCGATTCTCGTAATGAAGTCATCTTTTCCGGTGACTTCCGTACCGTTTAACTTTATTACATAATCACCGCTTTTCAAAATATTTTTTGCCGGAGATACTTTTCCCGCCCCTTGTGATGCGAACTCTCCGGCACCTACTACCAGTACACCTTCCGTTTTGACATAAATTCCTATCGGGACTCCCACCGGAATCAATTCCCGGTCTTCGATCACCCGTATGCCCACCTGTTTAAACGGCAGGATGCCGAACAATTTCACCTGCATCTGCAGATTGTCCGCATTTCCGGTCTTCAGCGTCAACGGACGGCTCAGATCTATCGTCACCGCACCATCGGGAATGTTACTGTTTCCCTGCCTGCTGACATTAACTATTTCTCCCCTGGCAGGAATACTCAGTTTCAATGACTCCTCCGATTCCGCACGTACATGGATCACAGAAGGGATACTGCTGTCCACCAGATAATAACTGTAACCCATGAGACCCAGACAGGCCAAAATGAGCACAGCACAAAGGCAGGCCCGGTAGAGGCGAAGTCTTCTTACTTTCTGTCTCCAGTGTTGTAAGATGACTACGGCCTCTTCCTCTGCCTGCCTTTTCACTTTTTCCGTCTCTGTGATCCATAGCTTCATACACATTCCCCCACTACATTTCTGTCATCTCTGTATAGGGTATAGTGTACGTCGCATTCTGTTTTTTAACCGAAGATCTCAGGATTACTGTCTTACATTTTTTTCCGGTCTATCCACATATCACCACGTTGCCGCTGTTTTTATATTCCTCCGGACAGGTGTCCGTAAGGATGGTACCGTTTTGGAACGAACCGAACGTCACGGAACTGATATTGCCGAATTTGGAATGATCTGCCAGAACAAACACCTCTCTGCATTGTCCCATGGCTGTCTTTTTCACCATAGCTTCATTCATATCCGGTGTGGTCAGTCCACTCTGCTTGCTGATCCCGTTCGTACCGAAGAAGCCTTTGGTAAAATGATAGTTCTGCAGAGTCATCAGCGCCTGGTTCCCCACCACAGCCTCCGTGGAGCCTTTTAATTCTCCGCCGATGAGATATACGCGGAATCCTGCTGCTGCCAGTGTCTTGGCATGCGCTACCGCATTGGTCACAAAGGTGGCACTTTTCTCTGTCAGATAAGAAAGCATACTTGCTGTGGTCGTACCTGCATCCAGATAGATAAAATCCTCCGGCCGGATCAGTGCTGCTGCTTTGGCAGCCACCAGCTGTTTGGCTTCCACATTGACTTCTGCCTTCTGTTCCACCGTGGGTTCATGTGTTATCACCGTCCGGTCACATGCCACAGCACCTCCGAAGACCTTTACCAGCTTCCCGGCATTATGCAATGCTGTGATGTCCCGGCGCACCGTGGATTCCGACGTATTTAACAGATCTTTTACCTCGGCCACCGTAATGCTGTTTTTTTCTTCCAATAATTTCAGAATGACCTCATAACGTTGTTCTGTCAGCATAAATTGTTATTTTCTCTTTCCTTTGTCACATCTGTCTCCAGTATGATCTTCCGCACGGGAAGAATACTTCCGGGAGACATAGATAATTCATCAACACCCATAGCCAGAAAGCGTCTGGTCAATGTCGTATCTGCACCCAGTTCTCCACAGATACCTGCCCAGATTCCGGCCTTATGCGCATTTTCCACGACCATCTGTATCATACGCAGCACTGCGGGATGATGCGGATCATAGAAAGCATCCAGCTTGGGATTCTGCCTGTCGATCGCTAATGTATACTGCGTCAGGTCATTGGTTCCGATGCTGAAAAAGTCCACTTCCTTTGCCAGTTCTTCGCTCATCATGACAGCCGCCGGAGTCTCGATCATGATCCCCTGCTTCGGTTCACCGAAAGTAACTCCCTGTTCTGTCAGTTCCTGTCGGATCTCAGCCACGATTGTCTTGATCTTCCTTAGCTCATCTACACTGATGATCATGGGATACATAATGGAAATATTGCCAAAGGCGCTGGCGCGGAACAGTGCCCGCAGCTGTGTCTTGAAGATTTCCGGTCTGGTCAGACAGATACGGATAGCCCGACAACCCATAGCCGGATTTTCCTCCGGTTCCATTTCAAAGTAATCGCATTTTTTATCCGCACCGATATCCAGTGTACGAATGATCACAGGTTTGCCTGCCATAGTCTCCGCTACCGTACGATAGATCTGAAACTGCTCTTCTTCGGTAGGGAACGTATCTCTCTCCAGGTAAATAAACTCGCTGCGGAACAGACCAATACCTCCGGCATCATTCTGCAATACTGCCGCCAGATCCTTGCTGTTACCTATATTAGCATAGAGCATGATCTTCTTACCATCAATAGTGATATTTTCTCTTCCCTTCAGGGTCTGGAGCAATTCCTTCTTCTCCTGTTCCTCTAGCTTTAACTGTTGCATTCTGCCCAGGGTATCTTCATCTGGATCCACATAAATACACCCGTTTTTTCCGTCTACAATACCGACTTTTCCGTCGATATCATCTGTCAGAGGAATTGCGGTACCGATCAGTGCCGGGATGCTCATGGTCCTGGCCAGTATTGCCGTGTGGGAATTGACGGAACCGTGTACCGTCACGAAGGACAACACCAGATCTTTGTTCAGCTGTACTGTCTCAGAAGGAGCCAGGTCGTCTGCAACGATGATCACCGGTTCCCCGGATGCGGCAATCCCGGTGGCCCGGCCTCCGAGCACGCTTAACACGCGCTCGGAAATATCCTTGACATCCGCAGATCTCGCTCTCATATAGTCGTCATCCATGGCAGAGAACATCTGTGCAAAATTGTCACCGGTGGAAGCTACCGCATACTCTGCATTCACCTGCTGCATGCGGATGATATTTTCTACCGACTCGTTATAGTCATCATCTTCCAGCATCATCTGATGGATTTCGAAAATAGCGGCATTGGCTTCCCCGACCTCCTTCAGAGCCTTCTGATACAAACCCTGCAACTGCTCCATGGCTGTCTGTTTCGCCTGTCTGTAGCGTAAGATCTCCTGTTCGGAGTCCTCGATCCTGACACGTTTTACCTGCTGCTCGTCTTTTTTATGAACACTGATTCTGCCGATAGCGATTCCGCCAAATACGCTTTTACCCTGGTAGACTTCCATGACTCTTTTCCTCTCCTGACGATTATGCTTCCTCTATTTTAGAGATTTGCTTTTACAAATTCCGTTACTGCTGCGTATGCTGCTTCCTCATCCTCACCGTCGAAGGTCAGAGTGATCTCATTGCCGGCTTTGACAGCCAGACCCATGATACCGAAGATACGCTTGCAATCTCCGCTCTTGCCATCCTTGGTCAGAGTGATATTAGCGGCAAATTCCTTGGCTGCCTTTACCAGTTCCCCTGCGGGGCGGGCATGAATGCCTTCAGGATCTGTGATAACATATTTGAATTCTTTCATTGTCTTTTTCTCCTTTTATTTTCCTATGACTAAGCATTAAGCAACTTTTTTCTTCAATACACCAAGCAGTAATGCGGATACGACCGTGCCTGCCGCCAGTGCTACCAGATACATCAGTGCATTTCCCACTACAGGGAATACAAAGATTCCGCCGTGAGGAGCCATCAGTGTGCAGTGGAATGCCATGGACAGTGCACCTGCCAGTGCAGAACCGATGATGCAGGAAGGAAGGACATGCAGAGGATCGGACGCTGCGAAAGGAATGGCACCTTCCGTGATGAATGCCAGACCCATGATGAAGTTGGTAGGACCTGCATCTCGCTCTTCCTTGGTGAATTTATTCTTAAATAACAGGGTTGCCAGTGCAATGGCACAGGGAGGAGTCATTCCTCCGATCATAACTGCTGCCATGATATCATAATTGCCTGCCGCAATTGCTGCGGTTCCGAATACATATGCTGCCTTGTTGAAAGGGCCACCCATGTCAATCGCCATCATGCCGCCCAGGATCAGACCCAGTACAACCCGGCTGGAATCACCCATTCCGCTTAAGAAATTATTCAATCCGGTATTGATACCGCCCATGATCGGCTCCACCACAAAGTTCATGGCAAGTCCCATGATCAAAATACCCACTACCGGATAGATCAATACAGGCGCCAGTTTTTCAACAGCATCCGGAAGTTTGTCACAGATCTTACGGAGTCCTACGATCAGGTAGCCTGCCAGGAAGCCTGCCACCAGTGCTCCTAAAAATCCGGACTTACCGTTTGCCGCCAGCATACCGCCTACGAATC
>ULVC01075671.1_pt1 | contig 39222 bp, 38 predicted proteins | sample 1958821 | NCBI WGS metagenome assembly ULVC01 (sample SAMEA4835769, study PRJEB28245) | human gut metagenome | biome: gut microbiome; material: fecal sample | place: Denmark | collected 2008 | reverse complement strand
GGCGGCAAGGATGGCCAGATCGCCGGTGCCCGTAGCCACATCCAGAATGTGCTGGGGGCGCCAGGGCTTCAGACTGTCTATGAGAGCCTTGCGCCAGCGGCGGTCGATGCCCCACGACATCAGCAGATTGAGCTTGTCGTAGGTGGGCGAGATGGTGTCAAACATGCTCTTCACCATCTTGCCTTTCTCTGCCTTGCCTGTGTAGGGCTTAATCTTCTCCTGTGCGTACATAGTTCTACTTGCGGGTAGCCAGATATGCAGCCACGTTCTTCTCGATACGGGCAGCGATGTCGCCGTCTTCGGCTGTCTTGTCAAACTTCTCGCCAGTAATCTGCTCGTAGAGCTCGATGTAACGGTCGCTGATGGTCTCAGCATACTTATCGGTAATCTCGGGCATGGTCTGTCCGGGTTCGTTCATAAAGTTGTGCTCAATCAGCCACTGGCGTACAAACTCCTTGGACAGCTGGCGCTGGGGCTCACCCTTGGCGAAGCGCTCCTCGTAGCCCTCGGCATAGAAGTAGCGGCTCGAGTCGGGAGTGTGTATCTCGTCGATGAGATATACCTTGCCGTCGCGCTTGCCAAACTCATACTTGGTGTCTACCAGTATCAGTCCGTGCTTGGCGGCAATCTCCTGTCCGCGGGCAAAGAGCTTGCGGGTATAGTCTTCCATCACGGCATAGTCCTCGGCAGAGACGATACCCTGACGGATAATCTCTTCTTTGGAGATATTGAGGTCGTGGCCCTCATCGGCCTTGGTGGTAGGGGTGATGATGGGCTCGGGGAAACGCTCGTTCTCGCGCATGCCTTCGGGCAGCTTCACACCACATATCTCGCGGCAGCCGTTCTTATAGTCGCGCCATGCCGAACCGGTAAGTATACCGCGGATAATCATTTCTACACGAAATCCCTCGCACTTCAGACCTACGGTAACCATGGGGTCAGGGGTAGCGAGTTTCCAGTTGGGACAGATGTCTTGGGTCTGGTCCAGGAACTTGGCAGCTATCTGGTTCAACACTTGTCCCTTGAAGGGTATGCCCTTGGGCAGAATTACATCAAAGGCAGAGATACGGTCGGTAGCCACCATTACCATCAGGTCGTCATTGATGTCATACACATCCCTTACCTTGCCATGATACACACTTTGTTGTCCTTCAAACTTGAAATCTGTTTTCGTTAGAGCTTTCATTATTTATTGAGTTTAGTCCTTGAATTCCAATTCCTTTTCGCCGTGTCGCGCCTTGTCGTAGGCTTCGTATGCATTGACGATGCGTGTCACCAGCTTGTGGCGCACGATGTCCTTCTTGTTGAACTCTACCACCGAGATGCCTTCGATACCGCTGAGCAGCTGCAGAGCTTCCTTCAGTCCGCTCTTCTGTTCGTGGGGCAGGTCTATCTGGGTCATGTCGCCGGTGATAATCATCTTGGTATTCCATCCCATACGGGTGAGAAACATGCGGATTTGCGCAGGGGTGGTATTCTGAGCCTCGTCGAGTATTACCACCGCGTCGCTCAGCGTGCGACCACGCATGAAGGCCAGCGGAGCTATCTGGATGATGTGCTTGTCCATCATATCCTGCAGCTTGGCTGCCGGTATCATGTCTTCCAGAGCATCGTAGAGCGGCTGCAGATAGGGGTCTATCTTATCCTTCATGTCGCCGGGCAGAAAACCCAACTTCTCGCCAGCCTCGACGGCCGGACGCGACAGGATAATCTTCTTGGCGTTCTTCTCCTTCATAGCCTTCACGGCGAGGGCTATACTGAGATAGGTTTTGCCGGTACCGGCAGGTCCCACGGCGAATATCATGTCGTTCTTGTTGAACGAGTCTATCAGAAGCTGCTGGTTTTCAGAACGGCCCTTGATAGGTCGGCCCGAGAGCGAATAGGCCACAACATCCTTCACGGCATCGGCCTTGGTCGCCTTGCCCTTGATGATGTCGAGTATGTCCTCATCGTTCAGACTGTTATATTTCAGAACATGTTTTCGTATGGTTTCAATATCTTCTTCGGCTTTGGCCATTTCTTCCTCATCGCCGAGAAGACGCATCACATTATCGCGAGCCACTATGCGCAGTTTAGGAAACAGCGACTTTATCATTTGCAGGTGGCTGTTGTTTACCCCATAGAATATGAGTGGGTCGATATCTTCTAATATAATATGTTTCTCTATCAATTGATACCCATTTAAATTTAGGTGCAAATTTACAAAAATCTTGTGATACTTGACCATAAAGTGTTGATTTTTTACTAACTTTGCGCACAAATACATAGATTTGATGAACATAAGTAGAAAAAGATATATACAAGGTTTTTGCATCGCAGTGGTGGTGCTCGGCATGGTGAGATGTATCTTCCCCTCGGTGGCAGGCGATATGCCCCGATCCGCTCAGACACAGACTCCCGTAGCGACGACAGCCGACAGCACACAGGCAGCAGATACCGCAGCGCTGCTCAAAGGCACACAGAAGTCCGCCCCCATCAGCCAGCGCACACGCTTTTTCAACGCCGACGGAACCCCAGCGCGCAACCGCATATTCAGCGTGCCCAATTTCGGCAATACCTTCCCCGACCAGAACGATGTACAGATGCTCTCAGCCCGGAAACATGGCGTGTCGCCCGTGGCAGACGAGCACGAAGCAGAGCGCCGTAAGAGCGAACTGGTATATATCGGCGCAAACCCCTACTTCTATACCGATCGGCTGCACAACAGCATCCCCTATCTTGTGCCCCGCGCCTCAGTGCTCTTGCAGGACATAGGCCGCGCCTTCTTCGACAGCCTTCAGACCAAGGGAGTGCCGCTCCACAAGATTATCGTGACCAGCGTGCTGCGTAGCAAGAAGGATGTGACCCATCTCCGCAAACGAAATTCCAACGCCACACAGAACAGCTGCCACATGTATGGCACCACCTTTGACATTGCCTACAACCGCTACAAGACAGTAGAAGCCCCTGGCGAACGCCGCCGCGTGGTGCGCAACGACACGCTGAAATGGATATTGAGCGAAGTGCTGCGCGACATGAGGCAGAACGACCGCTGCTGGATAAAATACGAAGTCCACCAAGGCTGTTTCCACATCACGGCGAAGTAACCACCACCCCGATCGCTATATTCAACTCTATATTGACAGTATTGGTAAATCTGTAAAGATTGAAGAGAGCCCACATCTCTTATGCACAGAAACGATTCGAGCGTTATAAGTTGTGTTTTAACACTTATAACGCTCGAATCCATTTTATGCAGATTATCATATCACGACTCCCATACCGCGCAGCCCCGCATTCAAATCACAATAATTGGCGCCAATCGCTTCACAGGCATCAGGAATCAAGACACGGGCTTTGCTGTTTGGGTTTGATTTCTCATACGTTACCAGTGTCATATTCTTCGCAGCAGCAGTAGCTACCAAATAGGCATCGGCAACAGTAGCAAACACATTTCTGGCGGTCTGAGTGAATGACTTTGTACCAGCCCATGTCTGGACCTCTCCATACATACGCATGACATCGCCATCAAGCCCGACAAAGCACGTCTTTGGTGCAGAGTGTTTCAGCCACTCTGTCAGCTCGTCATTACCCCGCTCTATTTCCTCCTTAACCTTGGTACTGATAAACAACTCGCCGCTATTTACCATATCGGTCATTCGCTGCCAGAACGTAGGCCACAGATTCATTGGCATCTCATTCTTCGAACGTATAAATATATTACTGTCTATCAGATATGCCATGACCTTATATATTATTATTCATAAAATGTTCAAATGTTCCCCCATGCAATCCCGTCAATCTAAAAGCATCAGTATAGCTCAATGCACGACTGTTTACAGCGTTTCTCACATGGATAGCAAAAGCCCTTCCCACACGTTTTACGCTGGTCAAATAGAAACTTCCGCCACTACCAGATGTTTTCTTGTTAATGGGACGATTGGAGTATTCATGCCAGAACTGGTTATAGTCCTCATCGCTGAGCAGATTCAGGTCATGCCCTCTTCGTGCAATGACGAGTTCGCTTACTTTGAAGCATCTTGACATCCATTTGATCTCGCCATTCCACAATTCTCGCAACACGTTCTCGGGCACCAGGAATTCGGCAGCAACCATATCACAATATTTCTCGACATGGTTTTGCATGGCAATACTTTCTCCAGCGTGGCCAGCACTAATACCAAGCATGATATGGGCTGTCTCATGTATCAATGTGAACATCTGGGCCGACTTGCTGTCTGCACTATTTACAAAAATATATGGGGCTGTATCATTGACAAGAGCGAAACCTCTGCACTCTTCAACTTTAAGAACTCTATGAGTATTGTTGCCAACAACGCCATTGAATGCGACGAAGATACCTATTTCTTCAAGGTGTTCCGTCAACACATTTACTGCCGTTTCAACATTGGCAAGGCTGAATGCCCATTCGCACTCAAGGCCCAAAGCGGTACGCAGCTTACGGACTGCCTCAGCAAAAGGAGTAGCGGGCGTAATGGTTCCAACTATCTGACAAGTATCCATCACATTGTCTTGCAAATACTCCTCCAGCCAGTCCTGGCGACTCTGAATGTTCATAACCGTATCATAGACATTCAAATCGAAATTATTGTCTATACCAGCGCTACCACGGAACATCGGGAATGGAACGGTCTCTACTGGTTTTTGCTGCAAGAACAGGAAACCCATAGGCACAAAGAACTTGGCAGCAAACTTCTCAAGCTGGCGAAGTGTTGGCAATTGTTCTCCAGACAGCCACGACTCCAACATAGGGAAAGCCGCAACAGCTTCCGCTTCATTGTAGCCTGCGCGGACAAACGCCCATCTGAACGTTTCCGCCTTGATATTATCCAATCTTACGACTGCCATACAATAATCATGATTTCCAATAGAGACAACACAATTGCCTTAATATGCAAAATTACGCTTTTTCTTCTACTCTTCCAATATTTTTCACAAGAAAAATAATAGATTGCACTATTTTGTTGCTCAGACAACATATGACGCCATTACACCAAACTTGATTTCAAACTCAGAAACGAGCATTTCTAAGCACGAAATCACCAATTCCGACCACGCAATCACCAAATCAAGCAGCCAAACCAGTCCAAAGTCCATCTCCCACCATTTTATCCTAAAGACAATCACAAGTTTTCTATTCACGTTAACAGACAGCTCCACCTTACGTATCCAAAGGCAATTCTAAACCGAAGGTCACTGCGCATAGCGGAAATCTAATGGAGTTGCGTTTCCCAGTCCTACCGTTTTCGCAGCCCAGAGTTTAGGCCATTGCGAATCTCCATCCTTACTATGAGTAGAGATTATATGAGCCAATACGCGCCCGAAGGCAACTCTGTAGGAGTTGCGATTTCTCAGCCCAGGATTGAGTTGAAGCCATTGCAAATCTCTATCCTTGCTATGAGTAGAGATTATATGAGCCAATACGCACCCGAAGGCAACTCTGTAGGAGTTGCGATTAGCCGAAGGCGTTACCATCAATCTTCCGAAATGGAGGCTATTGCTATTTACCGCCATAGCCAGACTTTTTAATCGGCCATGGGCCGCTTTTCCTACCATGGTGCCTGCATCATTCAGCCTCAAGGTTGAGGTCATGCAAATCTCTATCCTTGCTATGAGTAGAGATTATACGAGTTGGTACGCACCCAGAGGCAACTCTGTAGGAGTTGCGATTTCCCAGCCCAGGGTTGAGGTACACAGCGCCTCTACCCTGGGTATCATCCCCCACCCTCTTAGCAACTCTACAGGAGTTGCGATTAGCCGAAGGCGTTACCATCAATCTTCCGAAATAGAGGCTATATTACCATATAAAATTCGTATAATGTCACCATCAAACCAGCTCAAACCCTGACGAACGACAAAGGCGGATGCCCAAGACTCATCATCTTGTACATCCGCCTTCTGCATAGTATCGCTGCAGCATTTCTCCTATAGCCACATATCCCCTATGCGGACTGCTATAGCAGCATCTCCACCGCAGACAAAGAACCGAAACGGTCTACGCCATCTCCTCCATCACCCGTCTGACATCCTCCACGGGCACATTCAGCATGCGGGCGATATAATCAGGCGACACATCCACAGCACCTTGCTGGCGCTCCATGCCGACAAGATATTCCACGTTCTTCTTCAGGTCCCCAAGGCTGTTGGAGAAGGCAACCTTGTCCTTCACCCCACTCCACACCTCACTACCATCGACGCCATATCCCCCGTCTTTGGCCTCAAAGATAACCGATGGCTCAAGCACCTCCACCGTATGCCAAGCGCCCTTCGACACCACACATCCATACTTACCCACCAGAGGGTCAAGGCTGATGCGCTCCACCTCGCGCCCACCATCATCATAGATGACCTCCACCAACTTGCCACACAACAGCACCACCGTCTCTGTACTCTGCGGGTGGCGATGAATAGGTACATCGGTGCCTGGCAGCAAGGCACAAAGCATCCGCTGACTATTGTCCGCCTGTGAGGTACGCAAGTCATGGCTATGGCGCAGACGCGGACTGGCCTTGGCCATGTCGACGAGATGGCTCAACAAGTCTTTGTCTATCTCCATGTTCTTCAATCGTTGGGCAATCTGTTCGCTCGCCGCGGAATCAGAAGAAACCTGCAGAAAGCGAAGATGGCCCCAACCAACTTTTTCATTATTCTTCAAAAGGGCGACGAAAGCATCGCCGCCCACCTTATTATAATATACACCTTAGGCAACGATAGCCTCCTTGATGCACTCCACGATGTAACGCACATCGTCGTCGGTGACATAAGGGCCAGCGGGCAGGCAGAATCCCACCTTGAAGAGTTCCTCCTCCACACCATTTGTATATACAGGCGCATCGGCATAGACAGGCTGCTTGTGCATAGGCTTCCATACAGGACGACACTCCACCTTCTTGGCGAGCATGAATACGCGCAGTGCCTCTACATTCTCATTGGGTTGGCAGTCGGTCACAGCCGAATCGACAGCATGGATTACACCTGCTGCACCACCTACGGCAGTCTTAATAACTTCCTTATAGGCATTCTCCTGACCTTGAATCTTCACATCTGTATCCAATGTTGCAGCGCAAAGCCAGAAGTTTGCGTCATAGCGTGGGTCGGCAGGCTGCTTGTGGATATGTACGCCCTTTACATCCTTGAGCAGTTCCTCATAGAGCGACTGTACATGCTTGTGGTGAGCTATATGGTCATTGACCACCGTCATCTGACCACGGCCAATACCGGCACACACGTTAGACATACGATAGTTGTAACCGATAGCCGTGTGCTGATAATAGGGGTAAGCGTCACGGGCTTGGGTAGCATACCACATCACCTCGTTGGCATCCTCTGCGTTACGGCAGATAAGCGCGCCACCACCCGAAGTGGTAATCATCTTGTTACCATTAAACGACAACACACCATATTTGCCAAACGTACCAAGCACCTGACCATTGAAGCGTGAGCCCATACCCTCGGCAGCATCCTCTACCACGGGGATTCCATACTTGTCGGCAATAGCCATAATCTCGTCGATACGGTAAGGCATACCATAGAGAGCCACCGGCACGATAGCCTTCGGCAACTTGCCCGTCTTCGCCTTGCGGTCCAGAATGGCCTTCTCGAGCAACGCAGGATCCATATTCCATGTTTCACCCTCAGAACCCACAAACACGGGTTTGGCACCCAGATAAGTGATCGGGTGACTCGAAGCGCAGAACGTGAACGACTGCACAATCACCTCATCGCCCTGGCCAACGCCACACGCCAGCAATGCCAAGTGCACAGCAGCAGTTCCAGCCGACAGGCAGACCACCTTACGATCGAGGGAAGCCCCCTCTAAATCTCCCCCTGAAGGGTGAGACTTACCAACCTCCTTCCCTTCAGGGGAGGGCTGGGGAGAGGCCACCTTGTTGACAAAAGACTCCAAGTCTTTTTCAAATGCATTCACGTTCGGCCCCATAGGGACAACCCAGTTCGTATCGAAAGCCTCTTTTACATACTTCTGTTCAAAGCCCTCATCTGACATGTGCGCCAGACAGAGGTAAATCGTTTTTCTTTCGTTTTCCATAAAACGTTATTTGTTTTTTAATTGTTATTTTTTCTATGATTAACTTGCGGCCAGAAGAGATACGAGCACAACGCCCATATCCCTCTACCTACCTTTAAAATCAGACCGTACACTTTGCTATATGCCAAATTGAATATCATAATCCATAAAACAACCGTCTATTCTCTCATTGAGCAAATCTCTGAGTTTATCTGTCCAATTATCATTATACTCTACCACTTTCGATTTCAGGGATGCCTGAATAGGCTGGTGGGGATTGGTATTGTAAAATGGAAGCGGAGCAAGCTTATCCGCTATTAAATCCATTAGTTCATGACTAAGGTTTGCAATATAATCAATCGCTTTCTTATGGTAGTTGAATGGACAATTAAACTCATTATTATCGATAAAGAACCCTGCACCAAGGCCTACAATAAAATCTTTATTTTCAAACCATCCTAAATCTTTACTTTCCACCAATTTATGTGCAACAAATGCATTTGAGACACAGCATCTAGCAAGGAACTCTCCCATCGTCTCTATAAAATTCTGATCAAAATCAGATATACTATTCTCTGCCTCATTTAGCCAATTTACAAATTTAGCATGGTCATTCCAGTCATTGGTTATCCATTCGTTTTGTATTCTTTCAAGGAGTAATGAATAATCCACATAATACTGCCATACGTTAGCGAGTTTCAACTGTGCAAGCTTAGTATAATAAACCTTTAACTGTTGTTCAGATAAATCGGCACCATGATTCAATAAATATCTAACCGACTGCAAACCAGGATATATATCTTTATCAGCACATGAATCAAGATATCGGAACAGACCATCTTGATGAATCGCATCAATTACGCCCCAAACCTCTGGCATAGCTGCAACAAACCACATAGTATTAGGGTAATTAGCTACACCCTTCTGAATACTGAATGAGGCATCATTTAGGTTTGGATTCTTTTCTGCAACAAATATCCTAATAAATCTCAGCACATATCTCAATTTAGAATGCTGTTTGGTATCCATACAAATCCTCGTCCAATAAAAAAGATTTTTGAACAGTGGTGCATAGTGTTTCTCCTTTACCAAACTCAAATGATGCCTTATATGATCCGTTTGTGCATCCTCCAAGGAAGGTACGAGGTGAAATGCATCCATTTCCTCTTTTATAAAACTATCTATTCTATCTCTTGAATACATTAACTCCTTTGTAAGCGTAATCTCCAATGCCTTATCAATAATGTGCATTACATCACCCTCGTTTGGTGAATGTTGATAAGGATGTGCATAAAGACATCGTTGTTCCCACAGATAGTTGAGTTCCGAAATGTAGATAGCTGGTACAATCTCACAATTTGCAGCACCTTCAAAGATGGTTCTGTCAGTCGAAAGATGTTTATTCTCACCATCTTCTATGTTCGATTTAACATTTGTCGCTCTTGAATCCCCAAGATCAGCCAAATCGTAAATTTTACCTTTCAGGGACTCTATTATTGCAATCCAAGCAAGAACATACGCCCCTCTATATATTCCATACTCACACGCCAACAGAACCTCTTTCTATATGATACGATCTTTATCAGATACTATACTTGAATCCTGTCGCCTATACTTTTCTATGTCCATAGTCAGAATATACTTTTCAAATTCATAGAGCAGCCAGTGGTATCGAACCACATCCTTGCGGATTACCTGTATGGCTGCTTTCCATTTTTGTCTGATGCGTCCGCTTATTACAGCTCAAACTTATGAGCAGGATCATCAAAGATCTCCTCACTCTCTAGAATGATTGGCTCTACGTCCACATCACGCAGGAAGATGTAAGGTTTCTCGTAGTGATAGTACTGGGCACGCTCCACATTGTCGCAATTGCCGTCCTCCATGATGCGGATGGTATCTTCGATGAGGTCGAAACCAACGTGTGCCATAACGCCAGCGTAAGCCATATGGCGGATGTTCACCTCTGTCACCTTCAGGTTGCCCTCACTGTCCTCCTTCAGGTCGAACGACAGGATGCCATGAGCGGTAACGTTCAGCTTCTTCTCCAGATACTTGATGCAACGGTCGCAGAACTCATTGATGCTGTCCTCGTTGAGGAAACGACCAAAGTGGGTGTTACCAGTCACGCGCGAAGGAGCTGTACTAGCCATCACGTATTCTGCACACTCCAGGGCAGCACCCTTCACGTACTCACCATTGTAGTAGAGCATCTCGTTTGCCAAGTGGCGACCGGTCAGGAACTCGCTCACTGTGAACTCAGGGATGAAGCTGTTGATAAACAGCCAGCTCTTATAGCTGCTCAGGTCGTTGAGCTTCAGCGAACCGAGACCGCCAGTGCCGTTGGTAGCACGAATCCAGCAAGGGAAACCGATTTCCTTCTCTACCTCATCGAACTTAGGATTGTCCTGAGTCACCTTGATGGTCTTAGGAATGAACTCTGTGCCTTCCAGAGCCTCAGCCATGATAGCCTTGTCCTTCAGCGAGAGGCTCAACTTCTTGCAACCCATGAAGGTTGGGCAAGGGAACTTTCCATGTTTCTCATAGTACTCGCCCCACTCAACGATCTCGCTCTCAGGCTGTACGAATGCATAGTCGATATTCTTTTCCTTCACAAGCTTTTCAATCCAAGGGAAGTACTCAGGCGAGGAGCATCGAGGACAAATGTAATATTCGTCCACCAGACCCTTCATGAAGAAGCCCATAGCCTTCTTCTCGATGTCGCAACCGATAATTTTGTAATCGGGATGATTCTCACGGATGATGCCCGTGATTGATCGGGGAGTCAAACCACCGATACCAGTAACCAAAATAGTTTTCATTTTAGTGAAAATTTTGAGTGATTATTACTATTTATTTCTTTTACTTGTTGAAGTGTTTCATTATGATTTCATAACCCTTTTCAACTGCCCAATTCTCCTTGAAGAATTCCCAGCCTTTTCTTCCCATTGATTCACGGTCCGCATTTACAAAGTCATTCACAGCCTTTGCAAATCCTTCTACGTCATTACTCTCGCAACAGAAGCCAAATCCATTGTCTCTTGCAATCGTGCCTATATCCGAGTTTGCATCCGTTGAAGCCAAAACAGGGTTACCCGAAGCTAAGTAGTTCAATATTCTAGAGGGGAAGTTTGGAATGGTAAATCTATGGTCTAAACACATCAAACCCACATCGCACTGATTTGATATCTGCTGATATTCATCCTTTGGCATATAGTTGAGCAAACGCGCATTCTCAGGCTTTTCCTCATCCATATATTTCTTCAATTTGTCATACTCTGAGCCTTCACCAATAATGAGGAAGTAAGCCTTCTTATTATCTTTTACATATCTAAGGCAATCTATCAGATAACCGATGCCCTGGGGCTTACCCAAATTTCCGCCATAAAGGAATATGACTGCATCTTGTGGTATTCCAAACTTTTCCTTTAACACAGAACTGTCGCGCTTGAAAGAAGGTTCTGAAGTAGGCACTGTCAAGCAGTTTGGACATACCTCAACTTTATCAGCTGAAATTTCCGGATTATGATCCAGCACGTACTTCACGTTAGCTGGCGACATACAACCAATAATATCCGAAATACTGTAGAAGAACTTCTCCTTCTTTCTAAACATTTTATAGATTAAGCCTTTTACACCTGACTTTGTCATCATACCCAGATCGACTGCATTCTGTGGGAAGATGTCTTTCAGCATCAAGTATGTCTTCGCTCCGTAATACTTCTTTGCCCATGCTATTGTATTGGCAAGCGTAATAGGAGGTGTTGGGTATAGTATCAGGTCAAACTTCTCATTCTTGAAGTTTGCTTTAAGGGCATTCTTGAAATAATAGTCAACAGATAGAGTAGCAATACCTTTCTTAATAACATTAGTAGTTCCAGTAATAGCACCAGTCTTGATGCGCAACACCTTCATGCCATTCCAGTCTTGCAATCCATCAGGCTCTATGCTCCTGCTGTCATTTGCACAAACAACGAAAACTTTGTGTCCTTTCTTTACGAATACCTCAAGAAGCTCTTCGTAAAAGTTCACATGTTTTCTGTCACTAAATACTAGCGATAGAAATAATACATTCATACTTATAGTCTTATTTTATCGTGATATAATATCCTGCTCTATCGGCACTCTTCAATACAGGTTTGTCACTGATAGGCTTCATTTCACTTGCACGCCAGATGGTCTCTGGCTCTTCCTTCTTCACACGCTCATATTCGTCAAGGTCTGCCTGACTCATGATGTAGTGATTCTCTGCCAGCTTTGGCTCACGGATCTTTGTAAAATCAGGAGCCTTTCCTTGACAGATGTTGATCACCATACCCATGAAGTCATAACCTGATGACAGAGGGGTCAAGTCGGTTCCGATGCAGTCGCCACCCATACGTGTAGCGATCTCCATGAAATAAATCTTTCCATCCTTGGTGATGCGGAACTCTGGATGAATTGCACCATACTCAATTTTCATCGCAGCAAATGCCTTGTACAGCGTCTGCTCAATCTTCTCGAACATTCCTGGCTCCAGAGGTGCTGGTTGACGATGACCTGTCTCTACAAAATGAGGAGCACCTGTTGTGTGCTTTTCGGTTACTGCCAGCAACTTATACTTTCCTTCATAAGCGATACTCTCACCACTATACTCAGGACCTTCGATGAACTCCTCCAGTATTACCTTTTTCTTTTTCGACCATTCAAGGGCATAATCCAATGCTTCCTTCAGTCCTTCCTTGTTCTCAATCTTGAACACGCCACGGCTTGAACTCAGATCAACAGGCTTGCAGATCAAAGGATAGGTAAACTCCGTTGTAGCTGCATAAATCTCATCGATGGTCATCTTGTCTGTCACCAGCATGAAATTAGGGCTATCCACACCACCATCCTTCATAGCCTGACGCATCAGATACTTGTCTGTTGAAATTTTCTCTGTCCATTCGCTGTTGCAAGGGATTCCGCGTCTTCTCAGCAGATAGTTCATGGTGTGCAGCACCAATTCCGAACAGATGCTGACGATACCGCAAGGATCGAGTTTCTCTACCTCTTTCCACATCTGCTCCAAATCGCAAACATCTACAGCATGAAAGTAGTCGGCAGTTCTCTCGCCTATCTCTCCACGCTGGAGTCCATATACATGGGTCTCATAACCCAACTCTTTAGCACGAACGATAACCGGATTCTGATACTCATTTGTACCAAGAATCATAAGTCTTTTATTATCCATATTTATTAGTTATTTCTTATAATACTCTTTTAGAACATTCAATATTCTATTCATGTCTGTTTCATCATATCTCTGATCCACATGGAAACAGAGAATATGATCATAAACATATTTTGAATCTTCGTATATAGTTTCTTTGTATTCTTCAGGACATCCCCATATCACAGTTGCATAGATGTCTTTTGCAGCCAGATACTGTTGAAGTTCCTTTCTCCCCTCCTTTACCAATACAGGCAAATGGAACGGACACTCTTCTGCGCCAATCTCCTTCACAGGCAGGATCAAGTTGGCTGACAACATCCTGCTGACAAGGATGCCAGAAAGCAACATCTGACAATTTGAACGTCTTATTTTTCTTACATTCTCAATATCAGTTGATGCATAAATTTCGCGAGCCACTGACGACATCAAGTAAGGCTTCTTTCTGCTATCCAGTATTCCCTCGGCTGTCCTGAAATAGCTTTGAAACTCTTGCTTAGTACCAACTTCGTTCAGCATCCAGTTGCCTTTTGCGGTTAAAGCCTTAACCTTGGCACAAGCAAGTTCTTCGTCTTCTTCTGTACAATGGATGGGAGCTGACACAAAAGCGCCATCGGGAACTGGCATCCATTTCCTGATGCTACCTACATAATAGTTGGCACCTGCCAAAGGATTCTTGCTGAACATCGTCTGTGTCTGGTCTTCTATTATGATGATACCATCGTTTCTCAATTCCTGGACGTGTGGTCTTAATTCTCCAATGGTGTCAAAACCGAAATATGAATGAACTAAAACAACACTTGGCTTTCGTATTGCTACTGCTTCTTGAAAATACTCCCAATCAATAGTCAGATCTTTTCGAATAGGGTAAGGATAAACCTCATAACCTCTGTCCAAGAAAGATACAAGTACCGACTCACAGGTGAATGCAGGAAGCAAAGCAATCTTCGCTGTGTCTGGAAACATATCCAAAGTAATGCCTATAGCACTTCTGCATGTAGATACATACGAGAATCTTTCGTTGAGCCCTGGATTATTTAAACTTTTTTTTGGAAAATCCTCCAACATAGTAGGATCTAGCCAATAAGTACTTCCTATTTCGTTTTGAAGACAGGTACGTTTATACCCCCCCCATCTGTTCCTTGATTTCATTTACTAAAGCAATTTTATCAGGTTGTTGAACATCTCGAACAATATGTAATCCTCCTTCATCAGTTACTGAAGGAATACCTATATCTGCCTGATTTGCTACTTTGAAGAATGTACGCCAAAGAATCTTCACGTCATTTACAAACGAAAGTTCCTTCACGTACTTCACATCGTAAGCAAATCGATCATTCCAGCGACAAAGTGCACGACCATTGATCTGAGCCAAACCGGTAATACCTCCTCTTACACTATGGCGAAGATTCTCTTCCTTTGTGTAGTAAGGCAAGTAAAACGGATATAACGGACGAGGGCCAACCAGACTCATATCACCTTTTATCACGTTCAGAAGTTCTGGCAATTCGTCAAGACTTGAATTGCGCAAAAAGTCGCCAAACTTAGTGAAGCGTTCCTCGTCAGGCAACAGATTGCCATCTGCATCCCTGCCATCGGTCATAGTGCGGAACTTAAGAATCCTGAAAGGTCTATCACCCTTCGTGATTCTCACTTGCTTGAAGAAGATTGGAGAGCCGAGTTTCACTCTTACCAGAATGCAAAGCACCAAGAATATTGGTGAAATGCAGATAAAACCAACCAGCGTGACAGTAAAATCAATCACGCGCTTAAAAAAGTTTTTGTACATTTTACAGTATAATTGTTATTTGAATCCTTTTGATTTCCTCCATACGAATTGGTAAAGCCTCCACAGAGGCCCCCAGAACCAATCATCGTATGTAAACCTAAATAGTCGTAGATTGTGCACACTCAGCATCCAGAAGCTTTGCCATTTATTTCGATGTTGAGGTAACCGTTCGTCATAGTTACCGAAATTGCCAGAAAGCAAAATCTCGTTCAACAGAAACTTTCCGTCTTTCTCAATTAGGTTCCCATGGGTATAAGTTTTCGTTATCGTTACCTTTGGTAAGCTTCGCCTGCCCTGAGTCTGTCGAAGGGTCAGATCCATCGTTCGCGAAAACATGAGCGATAACCCACATCAGAGCCGATGCAAATCTATCAAGCCCGAGATCATGGACAACCTTTGAAACCTCTTGTACTTCGACAGGCTCAGCAACCACGATGGAACCTCTTGAAACTTTGAAACTTGGTTCCTGAGCCTGTCGAAGGACTTTACCCTTTGTGCTCGCATCGCGAAGCACAAAGTAGTAGTCCATCAACTGCCTCAACCCCACACCACCTATCAACAAGTGATGATAGATATGTACCATCTGATGTACGAGATTGAAAGTTGTAGTAGGAGCAGCAATCTCACCAACCCCGTTCGGCAAAGCGATCTTATTCTCAAAACACTTCTCGCCTTCCTCTGCAAAGAACCTCTGAAGCTTCCGGTTCTTGAAAGGGTTACGCATGATGAAAGGACGATAGTGAATCTCAACCTCAGTATCTTGGAGGCAATGATAATGAATCTCCAATTCATTGATTTCATTAGTCGGATGAGTTCGCTGAACAAAATCATTCACCTTCTCAAAACCTCCATCCAGATAGATGTCAATGTCACCAGATTGTCTTAGAAGGCATAGGTTATCGTCATCGTATGAAACTCGATAAAGAGCCGAGTTCCCTTGTCCCTTCATGATGTAGGTGCGAAAGCCTGCCTTCTCCATCATCTTCTGCACCTCCACACACTGAGCATTTACCACCTCATTCCGTTGCTGAATCTTCGCAGCCATGCCAAGCCACTTCATATACAAGTCCATTGGGATGTCATACCCCAGCCTCTGAAACCGTTGCACCCCACAGAAGCAGATTCCAATCACAGCCTGCTTTTCTGCCATGGCGTATAATTCCCTCCACTCCATTTCGGTGGGAGTATGCGAAAGTCTCTCCCTACGGCCTATAGCCACCTGAATGAGTTCAAAAAACAATAATTTCATACAATCGCAATAAATATCTGCTATTGCCATATTTTTTCTAAATCTCAAAGCCCAAGTCATCAGGCAGATAACCATCTATAACTGGATGCTGCCAATATAACATTGTAGTATATTCGCCGTCACCATCTTTGCCAATTGGGACGAACTTCCTCTGACCACAAGCGACTATGTTTCGACCAGAAACCTTAGATAAGAAATTCACATTCTGTACCATATATTTTAGCACTTCACGCTCCACATACCCTTTAGCTTGATCATCATCCATAAACTCGGTCTGTTCGTACGTGTCTGCTCGAAATGAATGGATGTCTTGTATGTACCAATCGGTCAATATATCTTCTAGCATTACGAAGTTCGTGGGGTCGTAACTATCGATGCGGTAAATCTCTTGATAGGGATTATACCGGTCTTCTCCATTGTTGTTTCTATCCCCAGGGTTAAATATCAAGACATCAAACAGCCGACCGTTGCCCGTCTTATTAAACGGAAAGTTTATATCGACTATATCCAACAACTCTCCACTTTGCGGATCGACCAATGCCAACTTATACATAATGGATGTCTTCTTCTGAATAGATTCATAGTCAGACAGTTTCTTGACATCAAGATTTGTCGTAACATCAAATCTACACATGCGACCGTCAAACATTCCTGAAAAGTCGCACTTGATACCATAATCCCAAGCAGGAGTTAACTGCAGAGACTCCATATTGCGATGGAAGAAAGACAACTCAGCTTTCAACCCAACAAAGCCTCTGGGATCCAACTGATACCTGTTATTTTCCACACATTTGAGTGCTGCACTATAACCATCCCTATTGTAGATACTGAAAGCAATAGCCTTTACCTTGTTATAGATTTCTGCTTGATTGGAGTACTGTTTGCTCATGGTTTCATCTTCTCAAGTTCATCGAGGTAATAGGTAGCGGTCTCGTGATCATGAGGTCGCAACTGACGGAATCTATCCTCTAGAGCTTTGTCATACTCCTTGCTGTTATTGAACTAGTCTATTGCATCATCCAGCAGTTCACCCAAATGATCTTTGATGTATTTCTGTCGCTCGTTAAAGTCGTCAAATTCTGGTATTGTTTTCATAAGTTTAATAATGTTTATGGTTAAATAAAGAAGGCTATGAAGTTCTCATCGTTTTTACTTGCCATTCTATCATTTCTTATCATCTCCATTGCCACAAAGGAGGCTATTGGGATTCTTGATTTGAGACCAAGGGTTTTTGAGCATGGCAATGTGCTTTTGCTTTTCTTCTTCCGTGAAGCGTTCTTTTATTTTCTTTGCAGGAGAACCACCATAGATGCAGAAAGAATCTACGTCTTTAGTTACTACCGATCCAGCTGCTATGATAGCACCATCTCCGATGGTTACACCTGCCATGATAATACTGCCAGCTCCAATCCAAACATCATCACCAATATTTGTTGGCCTTGTTTCGTCACGACCTGCAAAGACTGTTGGGATTCCTGCTGTTTTATAATTGTGGTCACCTCCCAATATCATTACATCGTGGGCTAGCATTGTGAAGTTACCTATCGTAACCTTTGGGCAGATAGTGGAATGACCGCCTACATACGAGTATGCTCCAGCCCGGAAATCTTTGCTTATAGATGCGCCCTTATTAGCAAGGAAGGTCCTGTCAACATGCTTCAAGCCTAATCGCCAAATATAATATCTACGTTTATACTGTTTTAACTTATTGATTATTCGTCTTTTTACCCCCCCCGTTCTGGTAGGAACGACCTCTATCATCGACTTGTAATCAATAGGTTCCAGCTTGGTGACATTCTCCAGATAGTACTGAGCAACCTTGTTGTCGGTAAACTCCAAGGCTGTCTGTCGTGCTTTGCGAGACATCTCCTGACGCTCCTCTATGCTCATGGAATTGATCTGCCTGATGATTTCAGCCAAAGCATCTGCATCTCCTGGCTTACAGAGGAATCCATTGACACCATGCTCGATTATACCTACCATACCGCCATTATCACCAGCAATTGCAATACACCCGCGTGACATGGCTTCGAGATAGACCAATCCGAATACTTCGTGGTCACTAATCATCACAAAGCAGTCCGATTTATCATACCATTGAATGATGTCGTCACGATTGATCTGACCAAGAAACACAACCTTGTCCGAAATTCCATATTTATCGCATACATCCTGTGTAGGTTGATATGCAGCCTCTTTCTTTCCGATGAAAGTCAAAGAGAAGTCATCCTTTCCATACACCTTATGCAATGCTTCTGGAATTGCTTGTGGGTGCTTGTACATTGACATTCGACCTACGAACATGAAGTTCTTGATTGAGTCTGCCGTCCATACCTTCTCGTTATATTCACGTTCCATGAATGATGCAGCCACACCGGAATAGCACATGAACTGATGGTTTCTCAGATTGAAGTTGGATGTAATATCACTCTTAATGGCTACCGAGCGGAAACCTATAGCATCAACCGAGTTCAAAGCCTTCTCGCCATTCTCCTTGAATATACGTTTGATGGTTCCAGAGCCTTCATGCAGCACGATGGCTGTCTTTGCCATTGGGAAAGAAGGCTTGATGCGATTGATTATTCCGATGGTAGGATTACAGAAGTGACCGATAATAGCATCAGGAGTAAAGTTGATTAACTTAAACTTCTCAACCAAGGATTTTGCTTGACTGTCCAAAGTCGCTTTTGCAAAAGAACCATGGGGTATGTACTTGAAGATAGGGATGCTGTAAGCCACACAACCCTTGTAGTCATAGCTGTATTCCTTTACGGCTTCATTGACATACGTATTGTCACCACATATTCTCTTCCTCAAAGCAGGAAGCATCTTGGCGATCTTCAGGAACAGAGAAGGGAATGATGAACGATAGTGTACAATCACCACCTCATGACCTTGCTTGATCCAATCGTCAACAAAATAGTTGCACACCTTTGCGTCATAGGGTGTTGCTTCCTCATGCCACATAGGAGTTATGAATAGTATTTTTGACATAAATTTCTAATTTACTGTTATCACTTTATTCATTAAATGTCCAATGTTCCTTATCCTATGTTCGTACCGTGTCCCTTGCCATTCGCGTTTCAGGTATGGCACCTCCCTGTTGTATCGGGCAAGGAAGGCATTGCGGACTTTGTCCGAATAGGGACTTGGGGTGAATGACAGGATGTAGGTTAGATGATAGATGTCGTGCACTTCCTGTATAAGCAGGAGTGCGAAACGCTCCAATTCAGTAGTCGAGATAATGGAGTTTGCATATATGGCCAATGCCATTGATACCCGATAATAGTCTGTTGCTGGCATAACGGAACAATGGTACTGGCTGATGATGCTATCGTTCAGTTGGATAACGAGCTTGCATTTAACGGGATCTGTCACACTATCACTCATGACCACCGAATAGAGCACGCCAAAGGTGAAGGTCTCTTGTTTTATGGATTCTGACGGTAGCCTTGTGCACTTCCATCCCTCGTAGCTTACAAGATATTTGTTCAGATAAGCTGGCACTTCCGTCTCTATATCCTTAAATTCGCAAAGCAGGAGATTGGCGTATGCTGTCATCAGCCTGCACTCGGTCGGGCAGACAGAATCGTGTAGTACGAGTGTCTGCTCCAGATAGGCATCGAAGGAAGATTTGACGGCACCAACATCTGTACCATCTGGCAGTTGTGGGAGACACTTCTCGCAGATATACAACAGATAGTCACGATTAACGAAGTCTGACTGAAATCTGTCCATCGTGAAATCCTTGGATAGTATAGTTAGGATTATGGCATTGACATCGTGAAGCATTTTCTGCATAGGGATTTCCTGGCTGAGATCCTCGTATTTCATGCCAAACACAAACTGTTCCAATGCTTGCTTTTCCAACACCTTGCAGAACTCCTCCGTCAATCTGGTTATCGCACCCCGATTGTCCTCAATCCATTTGTCAATATCCTTACAGCCGGAATAATTGTTGGTCATTTCGGTATGCCAATGGTAGAACATCGACATGAAGGTGAATCTGTCCCTGCATCCGGATTTGATGAGCGCATGCAACAGGCATAGCGTATTCTCCGTCCCACGGACATACCAGACAGCTGCATCCCTCAGTTGAGGATAAACAAACTGCCCTACAACCTTTGCATACACACAATAGAGGTAAGGGTGCTTGCGCAAGAAGCACAAGAAAGATGACAACGTCTCAGGGAAGTGACAACCGCATTGATGGCGACACAACCTATTCCAAGAGCCATACGAGAACTCCTCACCTTGGTACTTCTGCACGTCCTTACGCTCGCTCTCCTCAATGAACTCAGAATGACGAAGCACCAGGTCGCTGATGTATTTACTTATCCTCCCCATAGCATTCAGGTTTATGTGAGCATGTCTTACAACGTTCTTTGATGGTTTCCCGCTTTTCCGGCTCCTTGCCATCAAGTTCCTTTGCTGCCACATCGAGCGGTTTGGAGTGATTCTGCCACCAATCTTCAACGGTTTCCTTAATCTTTGCGGCAGGCGACTGTGGTATCTTATAGATACAACAGGCTCGCGATCCCCTCTGAGTGAATGAGCAGCCGATAGCCCATACATCATCGTCCACAATGACAAAGCGGTCGTGGAGGAGTGATTTCTTACCTTCCAAACAATGGCACTCTACATCATCACGTCCAACGGACTTGTTGTAATGGCAGACAGAATGTACGAGATCATTGACAATGTCCTTGCTCAGGTCTGGTTCGGAGTTTAGGATTCGCACCTTGGCTCCAATCTCCTTAACGTATGGCACGTATTGTTCAAAGTCCACGGAACAGAAATAATCATCACAGATGTAGCAGACGGTCTTGGTTCGCTCAATGATGGCACGAACATACTCGCGCGCTTTCTGTACGTTAGCATCCTTGTTCTCCTTATCACCATCTAGGAACAGGAACTCTTTGGACAAAGCCATCTGGATATAGTCACGCTCGCCATCTTTCGTTACGAAGTAGTTCTGTTCGTCATTCTGCCTATCATTACCTCTGTTCGACAGTTCCGTCCGCACCTTAGGTATGACTGCATCCACGACATCATCTCCTGTCTTTTGGTCTGTATGAACAATATGCACCTCTTCTTCAACGACACCCATCTGAAGGTTCAGATGTAGGTGGGTCAGATTGGTATCTTGAATCAGCATGCCATCTTTGTCAAAAACTCTGATCAAGTGTTGGTCGGGCTTATGCGGTAGTGGAATCTTTACCGTATCCTGCGTGCCATCAAAGGTAACCAGTTTGCCTGCACGTACTGCATCCCGATTATTATTCTGTTCAATCAATTCGATGGTGAAGGGCTCACGACTTGTAGTCCTCCTGTGCGCCTCAATCAAGACATTGTCAGATGCAGGTACTGAAACATCGCGGAAACATCGGAACAAGGGATGATGCCAAACGATATAGATGTTGCCAATGTGCTCTTTGTATGTCTGCAGATCCACACCAAACTCACGTACAGATAGGTCTGACAATTGGTTTAATGTAGCATTGTTCTTAACTATCTGATTCCACACCACATCCTTATCATCCACAAAAGTCTTTACCCATGTTGGTCCGTTTCTGGTAGGCAGGACACGAGTAAGCGCACCCATACAGGTTGCCGTTTCTGGTACCAACAGACCTCTATCCTTGTTCTCTGGGATATGGAGGTATGTCTCGCCATGGAACTTCAAGTCGTTCTGGTAGCTATTGCAGGTATAGCTGTAATGATGCTGAGGATCGTGGTAGAAGGCATCTGAGAGGACAAAAGATGCCGTCTCGACAAACAGGCTATAATCGCTCGAATGCTTTTTAGAACCGACATGCGTGTCAGATGCCTTATAGTCCTACATATCCGGCTCCATCACCTCAATGACCGACATCAAGTGCCATTGCTCACCAGTCTTGCGATGCACCATCTTCAATACCTTCAGTCGCGCTTCACCTGTAGGATGATTGAAGATGTTTGGGGCAGGCTTGAGTGGTTGTTTAGTTGGGTACATGGTTATGAGTTTTGTATGTTGTTTCCGATATGCTTCCTATTCATCAACAAAGTAGTTGTTCACCTTTGCGTCATGTGGAGTTGCCTCCTCATGCCACATTGGGGTTATAAATAAAATCTTTGCCATTTTTCTATCCTTAATGTTAAATGCTTGCCATATAGTTCAATACATCTCAAACTCATATTAGGATACCTCACCTGATACTACTTTACAGATGGCGTGCAACCTGGAAAGCAAATTATAATTCACTAATTTCTCAAACGCAATTCATTATACTGTTTGATCATAGTAGAATAATGTTTTGGATTTTGTCTATCATTTGAAGCAACGTGTCTTTAATGTATGGGGAAGCATTACTTTGTTCTATACGCTGCCGCATGAAGGTTATTTTATCTAATATCTCCCTTTGGCTGGCTTCCTTTTGTTGACGAGCATTCTGTGCCAATGTGTCCATCAATTTTTTGGTGAAGGCTTCCATCCTCTTATATATCTCCATTAGCAACAGTATCTCAACTGTTTGTTTTGCAGGATCAAGATATTCAACACTCTCAAGTGTTTCTTCTATATTGCTCTTATGACTTCCATTGTCATACAAGTGAACAAGAGATGCTCTGAGTCTCTTATCGTCTGATTCAGCAACCAGTTTGCTCAAAAGATCTTGGATTGCCTGTTCCTCTGATTTTAGCGTTTCATCATTTGAAGGAATGAAACTCTGAATACTCTTCCAAACCGATTTCTCTTGCTCTCTGTCATCATAACCATATAAATGAACCAATGTTGATGTCTTGATTACAACTACACGTCTAAGGTTCAGCGAGGCTTCAATATCGGAATCAGAATGGAGATATGCATTTAAAACTGATGCTAAATCAAGTGCCATGAATCTGATTAACAGCTCATGATTAGCAAGTGTTTCTAAATTATTTAACTCAGGGAATTCAATAATACAAGGTACTTCCTCCTTAATATACTTTCGTATTTTCTGTAATCGAAAAGAGTGGTTAGCCATATCATCCAATTGACTTGTGGCTTTGGGCAAGACTGTCGATATGGCAGCTTCTAATTTCCCTTTATTATCAATCAACAACTTAATCACATTATGGTCATGATTAACATCAAGCTGAACGTTGATTGCTTCATTTGGTTTTGACAATTCTGTATTTGCTTGGATATATTCATCTAAAGTATAAGTGAACTTGAGCATATCTTGAAGTATAGCCCAAAATTCACAAAGAAGTTTCATTGTATCCTCTTCACTATTAAGAGATGCCGTTTTCTCAAAGACCTTAATCATAGCATCATCATAATGCAATGTTAAGTCTCTTATATCTTTATCAATTCTTTTATCGCCAAACTCAATGAGCTGAAGTTTTATCTTTTTAAAGCCATCGATTAAATCCGAGTTGCCGATATGGATTAATTCTTCTTCGAGCAAATTCCATAAAGCATACCTCCTTGACTTCCCGAAATTCATTATCGCTTTGAAGCCCTCTGACATAGAAGCAAGAACGTTTTTCAGGTGAAACCTTTTCTCGTAAGCATAATTTGTCTGAAATAAAGCTCTGCACGACACCCCTATATCCATAAGGATAAACCTTATACCAGTCTGAATATCATGTGTAACAGAGTATATATGAGGCATTGATTCATCAAGAGCGTTACGAATGGCAAAATCCTGTTTCAGGGCAATGTAAAGTTCTTCGATTGCCTTGCCAGAATTTTGAATAAGGCTTGCTATAGTTTCTTTTGAAGCAGGGTTACTTTCCATTTATAATTCGGTCTAAAGTTATTCAAAAACCAGTCTTCGTCTTCTGAGGTAGATTCACATACCATTCCGACTGGTGTCTTTTCACATTTTCTGCACTTGTTGCCCCTTGGACTATTGCATATGGCATCCCTGTAAGGCGGGAGTACGGGGGCTGTGTTTGTTTTTACTTTAACCCCTTCTAGTGTTACCTGTTAACGCGAAACTGCGAAGAATTTTCACTTAGCATAAACAACACATACTGTATATGCCAGATCAGCCTATCGAAAGAACCGTTATCAACAGCATGTGCCCCTGACAACATCCCTGAATAGAAGACGGGCACTCGCTTCTCGCCAATCTTATACATAGCTACTCCCAATTCCTCATCATAATCCAAAGCACCTAAGGCACGCCCCTTTCTTATCAGATGGCTGGCCAAAGCATTAACAACCACAATCGCTCTCGGACTGGCCCCATCGACTATCGTACGAAACAGCCTCAACTGCTCCTCAACGAACTCTTGAGCATCTGGGTCATTGACAATACCTTGCACCACATACTGATGACGTGTCCTGACAGAGAACATATCGACATGCGACAACCTGCTTATGCCAATCGCATCATTTAACATCTGAGGTTTCGTGAAATATCGATGCTTATACCCTCCATTCTCCGAATCACGAACCACACTTTCGCAAGGACCTTCGAAACTTTCATCAAACGACGGATTTATGCCCACCAATAAAAGTCCTTCCTTCTGCACCTTATCAATGATATCATACCCTCGTTGAGCATACTTCTCCCATTGAGATGCCAACTTCGAATATGTCTCCTCATAATCCTTTCTGAGGTTACCAACTACATAGTAATCTGTCTCCATCATATTTGATTTTTGCCTGCGGCTCACTTGACCAGACACCCCACCGTCATTTAATTGAAGATTTCAACTTATTGAGAAGAGGGGAGGAAAGGAGTGGCATGAACCTGAAAGAATAGGTGGTTGTTTAATAACCTGTTACCTGTCACTTAAATAATGATTTTATGACATCCAATTCATGCTTTGCTGTTAAATTCCAATCAAATTCAGGTTTCAAAGGCTGTTCAATATGAGGTTCTGCCTGAAGGTAAGCAACTACCTTATCTGCAAACTTATCCACAAATTGTGGATCTTTTAGGTCAACACAATTATCTTCACCTATTACCTCTGGAATGCCTCCAACCAGTGATCCAACTACATTGCAACCACAAGCCAGTCCTTCTACAACAGTCAAAGGAAGCCCTTCGTTGATGCTCGGGAGAATCAATGCGTCGGAAGCGTTCAAGAAAGCAGGCATCACTTCAGGCTCCTGATTTCCCCATAATCGCACAGGTAGGTCTTTTACCATTTCCTTTACTTGATTGAAATACTTGCCACCACCAATCATCCAGCATTCCACATCCTGAATTTTATTAGCAATAGATCTGAATATTGCGGGGATTGTGAGGATATTCTTAACAGCTAAAAAATTACCTGCAAAAACAACGACTTTCTTATCCTCTACATTATATTTCTTTTTCAGTGCAACTCGCTCTTTATCCGAATATCTTCTGAATGCTGTATTGTAGCCATTATACAACACTTGCTTGTTACCTTTGGTTGTAATACGTTCAGATGTATTCAACAGTGCTTTGCTGACAAAGAAGTTGATGTCGGCATCTTCTATGATTGCTTTTGTAGGTCCAAACGCAGAAGGATTGTTGAAAGGCTCCGAATGAATGTCGGATCCATGCCATGTTACGGAATACGGTATGCCATATTTTTCCTTTGCAGCTTTCGCCAATTCACCACATTCATTCGAATGGGCAATGATAAAATCATAGCCCTGTAACTTACTAACGACCGAACGATTGTGAAGTTTCTTTAAAAAAATCCCTTTATGTAATTTGACATTCATCACATAATCAAACAGAAAGAATCTGCACCAATCAATTTTCATTCGAATTCCCTCAACTTCTATTTCTTCTGGTCTTGATCGTTTGATTGTTTTGCGTAATTTTCTTACCAACCATGGTTCATAAGTGGAAAGAAGAAGCACTTCTATATCATAATTACAAATTGCTTTTAGGTGTTTAGTTCTGCTTATGACGGCATTAAAAAAGCCTCTACGTGCATAAATATCCCCATTAGCAAGTACAAGTATTTTCTTTTTCATTTTCTATATCTTATTAGTTTTGCCGGATTTCCTCCTACTATTGAATAAGGAGGAAAGTCTTTTGTGAGGACAGACCTCATGGCTATAACAGAACCATCTGAAATAGTTCTACCCGGTGTCATGTGTACATCTCTACCAATCCACACATCGTTACCTATTCTTGTGATTTTCTTTTCAGTCATGCCCTGCTGGCACATAGGTCGTGTAGTATCTGATATGTCATGATTCACATCGAGAATAAAACAATTCGGACCCATCATCACATAGTTGCCAATAATAGTTCCATTGGGGATATGTGCATTGATGCCAATGCCAGAGTAGTCACCAATTTCTATGTCAATTCCCGAAGCGAAGAAAGCTTTACGCTCGATATTTACGTGTTTGCCACACTTCTTAAATATATGCTTACAGAGGGCATAACGAATTACCCCCCCCCACATTGCCATAAGTGTTTGATTTAGGCAGATATTGGGCAAAGCCATAGTACAGCATCAGGCAAACAAGTTTTTTAAATTCCAATTCTTTGTTTCGAATCTTTAGTTTCATAAATAATTTATTTTAATTATATAATCTCCAATCTTCATTTCCTCAAGATTCTCATTACAAAATACATTGCCACAAGCGAGAATGATTTGGCTGGACCTGCGTAATAATGCCCAAAAATTCCAAGCAGCACAACTGACGCAAAAGCAAAATACAGATATAGAGACATTATGTCAATCTTTTTTCTCCTGTTGATGTTACCCAGTGTTTTGAAAGAAAAGAAAGAATAGACCAACGTCATAATTATTGCCCAGAACTGTCCGATACCTATTATCATTTGGCCAATAAATGTGTAGAAGACACCTGTAGCCTTATGGCTTAAGAAGGTCATTTCCTTTTGAATTGTCACTCCTCCAGACGGTACACCAAATATATACTCAGACGTGAAGGGAAAGACTATTCCAAAATGATGATATGGCAAATCATACTCATCAAAGAAATAGCAGAAGTTTATATACGACTGGCCAAAATAAGATATCAGCGAGCCTAATGCACCACCATTGGAATCCCGTTCTCCGAATCTGGCGATGGTCATAGCAGCCAAATAGGCTATAACACCGACTAAAGCAACGAGTCCCAGAACAGATAGCTGTTTTTTTACTTTAGACGGCAACTGATTACGAAATAGGACAAAAAGCGTTACTGCCGACATGATCCAATAAGCAGAAGAACTGCGGTCAACACCTAAAATGCCATTGTATGGACCCGACAATGATGCTATCAAGAAAAAATAGGAATACAACAATGGTACTCTATTACCAATCATGGAATAGAATCCCAAGAATATGAGCACCCACGGACAACCGAACAGCATGTTAATTAGTGCGAATACAAAACGAACAGGCCCAGGCAAACTGAGCATCCATGAATCTTCGGCAATTCCTTTATACAGATCTCCTCTGATTTCCGCCATATCGCCACTCATTAGGATAAATAGAAACCTATCCCATGAAAAGAAAACTGTCAATAAAAACCAGATTATAGAAACAACCGACAACAATTTTAGCAATTTGACATTACGGACAGGCTCAATTTGAATCCTATTAAAAATATTACATTTGGCCAAAGGCAATATACACAAAGTCAACAATATGCAGTAAAGTGCGGCTGGCACTATTGATATTTCGTATTTATAAGTATCATAGGATCGATATCCGTTGATATCAATTAAGACACTGAACAATCCCGACACTGCAAATACCAATGAAACGATAGTCGCAATATCTATTTGTTTGTGACGTTGATAGAGGAAAATGGACAAACAACCGAAATATACGAATGGTATATAAGTCATTAACATGATAACAAATTGTCTATGAATGTTAATAGATGAATTGGTGATAGCTTGTTCTTTTGGCTGGTGTCATAAGCCACTTCACGTTTCAATGCATGAACAAGGTTTGAATCGTTGACATCATGCATAAAATCAGGATTGTAATATTCTGATTTACTGAGACTTTCATTGTTCGTAAGCAAATGCCTATCGTAGATGATGCTTTCCCATACTCTTGGGGTAAAGCCATCTGCTCCCTCCTGCATAATCTCCAGCACAGATTTAGCGTTTAAAACATGCTGAATATTTTGTTCGTAAGTTAAGAATTCATCATCACAATGTATTCCATCTATCTTTTCCTCTCCTTTAGGGAACTTCATTATATGAAAATCACATTTCAGTCCCATGTCTGTATATTTCCTATACAACTCATGGATAAGCGGATAACGTGTCTTTGCATATCCGCAGAAATAAACGTCACTTTCTCCTAATTGTGCGTCTTGCTCCACATGCACGCAGGACATAGGTGTAGGATGAAAATGCAGGCCATACCTGTCCGCGTCTCCTTTGTCATAAGAAAGAATCATGTCAAATGCGTTTCTGCATCCCTCGAAATTAAGATCAAGATTTCTACAAATTAGGTCCTGCATGTATAATACGATTTTCACATTGGGATAGGTATCTCTCAAATATGACAGGTAGGAGGTTTGATACACGTATTGCACATTCCCGAAAAAAAGAAAACACAATGGTTTGTTATCTTCAAACTTCGGTTTGTAGATTCTCGGATACGTTATTTCTGAAAAAGGTGTTCTAACATATTGATTAGCCTTTTTGGAGAAGGTTAGCCTGACAAGCCTTTGCATCCATATTGTTTGAATACCTTCTTTGTAGGATCCATAGTAATTTACATTGGGTAAGTTCATAATATCCCTGTATCCAATATTGTAAAACCCACCGGCACCACAAATCACATAATTGTAATTAAAGTTTTGAAGCATAAAATCTGTTTTTTATCGCTTTTATAATCGTTGTACGCTCGTGTTTCTTCATAATAATATATAAAGTACACAGAGAGATCGCAACAACTGTTAGTATTGTGTTTAGAATAAATGATAGCCATCCTTCTGACATCCTTATCATAGAAATCGGTATGGTAATCAGTATGGTTATTCCTATTGGAATCATTACTTCAACAAGATATTTCCGCAGAGGAAAGGCAAGGAGTTTTTTGGAATAGTGAAACCCTATCAACATATTCATAAAACCTCTGGTAATGATTCGAGAACCGAAAACAACTGCGGGATGGATTCCCAAATACAAGAATATTGTGGCACATGCCAAATCAAGAAGAAAAGACAGAGCTATGCCTATTTGATAATTCTTAATTTTTCCAGTTGCGGTAATAGATGTGTTAAACACTCCTGTAGTTGCATCTATTATCGAGCATACCAATATCAACTGACAAAATTCAGTCGTATATTCAGGCACTCTTCCTAACCATAAGCTCAATATGAATTCCATATTGGAAATAATGGGCAATGCCATTACATAACATAGTGCGAAACTGAATCTTGACGCACGATTCATCAGAATGAACAAAGAGTTTATGTCGTCCTGTGCCTGAAACTTTATTATCTGAGGATTGAATGCCGTTGTAAAGCTCGAAACAAATCTGCCCACTGCGGCATTAACCTGATTGGCAAACCCTAATGCTGTATTGGCAACAAGCCCGACAAAGTTGTTGAACAACAGTGCCACCCCCTGCTGGGTAAATGTGTTTGCAGAGCTGCCCAACAATGTCCAACCTGAAAAAGACAAAACCCTGACACTTTCCTTCTTGTCCCATATAAACCGATACCGATAGGCAGGATATGTCTTTCTTCGATATATCAAATAACAGATGAACAAAACAACAGACACTGCAAAAACCAAGAACCCATATAGAATAAGGTTGTCGCCTGAATAGTGAAGAACAGCAAAAACAAGCCCCAATTGAAGAGACACTTCCAGTATAGACATGTAGGCATACACGGTCATATCCTCGTGTGCTATAATTACAGAATCCAATGGACATCTGATGAAGTGCATTACAAAGGTGAGAATAGAAAACTGGTAAACCAAATTGGCTGCAACCATTCTGGATTCTGGAATTTGAGTGTATTCATTAATGATGAATAATCCTACAGTCTCTGCTATAACGACAATAATTATGGCTAATAATATATGTATCGTCATGCAGATTGAGTATATCCTTGACAATTTATACGGTTCGCCTCCTAAACCAAGTTCATACGTTATAAACCGGCTTGTTGATTTAGTCTGTGCTGCCTGAAGGAAAGCCATAAGCGAGACGATACCTCCCACAAGATTGTAAATTCCCAAATCCGTCTCACCCAAGGCTTGTAGCACCAAGCGAGAGGTGTACAGAGATACGAACATAACAATGACCGTCCGTATATATAGCGATATCGTATTTTTGGCAATTCTACTATTTTCTGCTTTTATAGACATCTTAATTTATACTATAAGGTCTAAACCTTTTTCCTACCTGATTTCATTCCTTTTTCAGAAATCTTTCTTGCAGGGATTCCGGCAAGAACTATATTAGGTTCGTTAAAACTTTTTGTCACAACGGCATTAGCTCCTACAATAATATTGTCTGCAAGATTAACACCAATTAGCAATTTAGAACCTGCACCTAAATAAATACCCCCCACATACAACTGATTCAGATACATTTACTCCATTTTGCACAATACAATTGTCTCCAAATCGTGCAGTTCCATTAACAACTATTGAACCATAGTGAGGAATATATAATCCTTTGCCGAAACAATTAGGGCCTATTGTAATACCAAGCCTCTCGCTAAGACTTTGAAGTCTGCGTCTGTAAATGAATATCAGCAATCGAGAAGCATGGGTGTTTATTAAAAATTCAAGCTTCCTTAGAGTCCTTAAAAATTTACACCTTGTATTGGTTATAGGGCTCCAATAGGTAAAACGATTAGCCTTTTTGTCAGCTTCGATAAATTCCTTTAAGTCTGATTTTGATGTTATCATATATTTGTTGTCTAAAACATTCTAATTATACTTACTGCTTAACGCTTGCTGTACATCTTTTCGTAGTAGGCTTGATAGTCACCAGAGGTTACATTGTCGAGCCACTCCTGATTCTCGAGATACCACTTTACTGTTTTCTCTATACCCTCCTCAAATTGTAGGCTTGGTTCCCAGCCGAGCTCTGCCTGAAGCTTGCGAGAGTCGATAGCGTAACGTGCATCATGGCCGAGGCGGTCGGTAACGTATGTGATGAGGTTGAGATCTTCGCCTTCTTTGCGACCGAGGAGTCGGTCAACGGTATTGATGACGACCTTGATGATGTCGATGTTCTTCCACTCGTTGAAGCCGCCAATGTTGTAGGTTTCTGCTACCTTGCCATTGTGGAAGATGAGGTCGATGGCACGGGCATGATCTTCCACATAGAGCCAGTCGCGCACGTTCTCGCCCTTGCCATAGACAGGGAGAGGCTTGCGCTGACGGATGTTGTTGATGAATAGCGGAATGAGCTTCTCAGGGAACTGATAAGGGCCGTAGTTGTTGGAGCAGTTGGTGACGATAGTAGGCATACCATAGGTATCGTGGAATGCACGAACGAAATGGTCGGAACTGGCCTTGGATGCTGAATAAGGAGAGTGAGGATTGTACTTTGTTGTTTCCACAAAGAAATCCTCTCCGTATGCCTCATGCTGGGCCTCAGAAGATGCCTTAGTAGAAAAAGGAGCAGGAATACCCTCAGGGTGTGTCATTTCGAGTGCACCATATACCTCATCGGTAGAGATATGGTAGAAGCGCTTGTCCTCGTACTTCTCTGGAAGGCTCTCCCAATAGAGTTTTGCTGCCTGTAGCAGCGAGAGAGTTCCCATCACGTTGGTGCGTGCAAAGGTGAATGGGTCCTTGATGCTTCGATCTACATGGCTCTCCGCTGCCAAGTGGATGATGCCATCGATGTGCTCATCCTGCATGAGCTTGTAGAAAGCATCGAAGTCGCAGATATCCATCTTCACGAACTTGTAGTTGGGCTTGTTCTCAATGTCCGTGAGGTTGGCGAGATTACCTGCGTACGTCAACTTGTCGAGGTTGATGATGTTATACTCTGGATATTTATTCACGAAAAGGCGTACAACATGCGAGCCGATGAAGCCAGCACCTCCTGTGATGACAATATTTCTTTTCATTTGGTTTGCTGTTTTAGGTTATTAACACATTTTTCGAGCGAATCCACCCAGTAAGGGACTTGGACGCCGAATGTTTCCTTGAAGGTCTGTTTGTCCAATACACTATAGGAAGGACGCTTGACAGGTGAGGGATATTCAGAAGAATAACAAGGTAGAATGTCACATTCCGTATGACCCGCTATGCGAGCTATCATCTGCGTGAAATCATACCAGCTTGTAACTCCTTCATTGGAATAATGATAGACTCCTGTATGCCCCTCGAACTTGCGATGACTGATGATGTCATAGATGGCTGCTGCAAGATCGTATGCGTATGTAGGTGTGCCGCATTGGTCAAAGACTACTTTGAGAACGGGCTTTGTAGTTGTCAGGTCCAGCATTGTCTTGCAGAAGTTCTTGCCAAACTCAGAATAGAGCCATGCTGTACGGAGGATGATGTGTTCACATCCTGAGGCTATGATATTTTCCTCTCCTCGTTTTTTCGTTGCTCCATAAACTCCAGTCGGTGTTCCTTTCTGGTTGGGACTACATGGAGTATTGTAGGGTTCTTGGCCAAACACATAATCGGTAGAGATATGGAACAACACACCTTTGACCTCCTTCATTGCCAAGGCAAGGTTCTTGGGAGCTTCTGCATTGAGTCTCTCTGCAAGAGCTGCCAGTTTCTCATCTGTTTCGCAAGCATCTACATTTGTCCAGGCGGCACAGTTAACGATGGCACGCACCTCCATCTCTTGCACTATCTTGCGGATAGCCTCTAAATCGGTGATGTCGAGATAAAGCGTATCAACTCCTTCCACCTGATTGACATCCGTGAAGATATAGTTGTCATTTGATCCTTTGCTAATGATGCGCATCTCGTTGCCGAGTTGCCCATTAGCACCTGTTACAAGAATATTCATCTTATTATAGATTGGGATTACCTGTTTCTTTAACTTCATCAATGACCTTCAACAGATATTGTCCGTACTGATTCTTTAACATTGGCTGGGCAAGCTCACGCATACGCTCTTCTGTAATCCAGCCTTGGCGATAGGCTATGCCTTCTAAACATGCAACCTTAAGACCTTGGCGTTTCTCCAGCACTTCAATATAAGTGGATGCCTCGCTCAATGAATCATGTGTGCCAGTATCCAACCAAGCAAAACCACGACCAAGAGTCTGTACCTTCAATTCTCCATCTTCGAGGAACTTCTGGTTGACAGTGGTAATCTCATATTCGCCACGGGCTGATGGCTGGATATGGGCAGCAACATCAACCACCTTATTTGGATAAAAATAAAGGCCCACAACCGCATAATTGCTCTTGGGGTTTGCTGGTTTCTCCTCAATGCTGAGGCAGTTACCTTCCTTGTCAAATTCGGCTACACCATAACGTTCAGGATCTTTCACCCAATAACCGAATACCGTTGCCTTCTTCTCTTCATCGGCTGTTCGAACAGCCTCTTTGAGCATCTTTGTGAAACCATTGCCCTGGAAGATATTATCACCCAGCACAAGGCAAGCGGAATCATCGCCAATGAAGTCCTTGCCAATGGTAAATGCCTGTGCGAGGCCATCGGGTGAAGGCTGTTCAGCGTATGTGAAGTGTACTCCATAATCACCGCCGTCTCCAAGCAGACGCTTGAAGCCGGGCAAGTCGTAGGGTGTAGAGATAATAAGGATGTCCTTGATGCCTGCAAGCATCAAAACGGAGATGGGGTAATACACCATCGGTTTGTCATAGATAGGCATGAGTTGTTTGCTGATGCCCTTGGTGATGGGATACAGACGTGTTCCCGAACCACCTGCCAATACGATTCCTTTCATAAAACTATTTGTTTTAATACAGTTTGTCGTTTATATTAAAATCCAGCACAGCATCTTTCAAGCAGGCATGCTTCAAGTCCTTTTCACTGAGTATCGCCTTTTCTACAGGTATGCGCCAGTCAATGCCCAACGATTCGTCCTTGATGTTAATCCCTCCATCAGCCTCAGGATGATAGAACTCATCGCACTTATATTGGAAGATGGCCGTTTCGGAGAGCACAGCAAAGCCATGGGCGAAGCCTCGTGGAACGAAGAACTGACGATGATTATCTTCTGTCAATTCCACTGCGACATGCTGTCCGAAGGTAGGTGAGCCTTTGCGAATATCCACAGCCACATCGAGCACCGCTCCTTTGACACAACGCACTAACTTGCTCTGTGTATAGGGCATACGTTGATAATGCAATCCTCGCATCACACCATAGGAAGACATGGATTCATTGTCCTGCACAAAGTTTATGCTATGCCCAAGTATGGGCGTTACTTTCTCGTCAAATTCTCGTTGGGAGAAGCTCTCGAAAAAGTAGCCTCTCGAATCTTTAAAGACGCGTGGCTCAATGATGAGCACACCGTCGATTAATGTCTTTATGATTTCCATTTGAATCTCTATTTTAAAAAGGGTCAAAAAGGGTCAGGGGACAAGGGGTCAGAGGGACAGGTTCCGCTGACCCTCTACTTGATGCCATAACCAGTGAAAATCAGTTTGCCTCTGCTCCAGTCCATCTATATCTGCGGGTATAGCCTTCTTCGGTTTCGAAGGTTTGCTTGTCGTTGATCAGCACTTCCTTCAAAAGACGACCTGCGGCTTTGCCTGCTTCTTCCACGGCATAGTCGTGATTATCTTCATTGCCATTGAGATAGTAGTCGTATAGCGGAATGAGGGGTGTGCCTTGCCAATAGTAGTTGTCACCTCCGAGGAGGTCACGAGCGGCAAACCACTCGTCTTTGCGGTTCTTGCACCAGCAATAAACGGCTCCTTGCAGAAAGGCTCGCATCAGATTCAGTTGCTCGTCAGTGAAGCCATTGACACTCTTGTATGTTGTAAGTCCTTTTAGCATAATTTATATATAATGTAGTGTTAACTGTTAACGCGTAACTCGCGGTTGCGTTGGTTTGTTGCTTCGGAAGTATTGAGCTTCAGCTTTCGCTTTCGCTATCGTGTGCGTGCGCGCTCCATCTTGCAGTTCTTACACATTGCAGATTGCTGAGCGATGATGTGTCACACCTCTGGGGTGTTTAGTCTTTGCCAGAGATCACAACTTCCAGAATATCTTCTGCTGACAAGGGCTGGTAGGCACCGTCTTTGCATTCGAATATGACGCTTCCTTCTTCAAGGGATTCCAAGGCATGCCACTGGCCTATAGGGACGCTCATGCCTACTTGGGCGGAATTAGGCGCAAGCTCGTAAGAGGCGGTCTTATTGCCATTGTCGTCATAATAGTGTTGCACTACTTTTCCGCGAAGGACGATAATCGTTTCGATAGAGCCTCTGTGGCGATGGATGGGGAGGATAGTGCCCGGTTCTACGGCATTGAGGATGCGCTGAGATGAGTCGTTCGGTGTGGTGCGCAAGTCAAAAGCTTGCCTCAATCGAGGATTCTCCTTCGCCTGTTGCGAAAGAGTGTCAAGTATTATCTGATCAATAATCATTTTGAAAAGTCTAAAAGTCCAAGAGTCTAAGAGTTCATTTTTGAGACTAAGAGTTTTTAATTTGTCTCCTTGTCTTTTTCGTCTCTTTGTCTCTCAAAACTTCCTCCACACCATCTTATTGACGATACCCACATAGCTTTGGATGATTTTCACCACCTTGGTGCTTACGTTCTCGTCCACATAGTCAGGTACAGGGATGCCATGGTTGCCATCTTTGCAGAGGGCTACTGCTGTATCGACTGCCTGAAGGAGGGACTTCTCGTCGATGCCGGCAATGATGAAGTCGCCCTTGTCGATGGCTTCGGGACGTTCCGTGGAGGTGCGGATGCAGATAGCGGGGAAGGGATGGCCTACACTGGTAAAGAAGCTGCTCTCCTCGGGAAGGGTACCTGAGTCGCTGACTACGGCAAAGGCGTTCATCTGAAGGCAGTTGTAGTCGTGGAAACCTAATGGCTCATTCTGGATTACTCGCTTGTCGAGTTGGAAGCCTGAGGCTGCAAGACGGTTGCGGCTGCGAGGATGGCAACTGTAGAGAATCGGCATGTCGTATTTCTCTGCCATTTTGTTGATGGCATTGAAGAGAGAGAGGAAGTTCTTCTCTGTGTCGATGTTCTCCTCACGGTGGGCAGAGAGCAGGATATATTTGCCCTTCTCCAAGCCTAATCGCAGGTGCACATCGCTTGCCTCTATCTCTTTGAGATTCTCGTGGAGCACCTCTGCCATGGGTGAGCCAGTGACGTAGGTACGCTCCTTGGGCAGTCCGCAATCGGCCAAGTATCTGCGAGCGTGTTCTGAGTAGGCCATGTTCACATCGGAGATGATGTCAACGATACGGCGGTTGGTCTCTTCTGGGAGACACTCATCTTTGCAGCGGTTGCCTGCTTCCATGTGGAAAATGGGGATATGCAGACGCTTGGCTCCTATCACGCTCAGGCAGGAGTTGGTGTCTCCAAGGACAAGTACGCCATCGGGTTTGGTGGCAGCAAAGAGCTTGTAGCTACAGTTGATGATGTTGCCACAGGTGGCACCAAGGTCATCACCCACGGCATCCATATAGACTTCAGGCTCTGCGAGCTTGAGGTCGCGGAAGAAGATGCCGTTGAGGTTGTAGTCGTAGTTCTGGCCGGTGTGGGCGAGAATAACATCAAAATACTGACGGCACTTGTTGATAACAGCGGCGAGACGGATAATCTCAGGGCGTGTACCAACAACGATAATGAGCTTTAATTTGCCATTATCCTTAAACTTTATATCTGAATAATCAAATTTGGGTTGCTTTTCCATACGCTGATTTTTTCGAACACAGATTGAACAGATTTTACAGATTACATTCACGCTTGATAGGGAGTGCTTTTACGTTTTCTTAAATCTGTTTTATTCGTGTTCGTTTTTTTGATTACTAATTATTTTACTTTACGCTCTATCTCGAGACCATCATAATGGCCGAAATTAAAAAGGAGACCTACTTTATAACCTGTGGCACACAGATAATTATATACCTGACTACGGTGTGCATCGTCCAACTGAGCCACAGCCTTGAGTTCTACAATAATGTTGTCGTAACAAACAAAATCTGCACGATAGGTCTGTTTCAACTCTATTCCATCATAATAGATTTTAAGTTCTTTCTCTCTTTCAAAGGGAATCTGTTGCTTCTTGAACTCTATCTCAAGAGACTCTTGATAAACAGCTTCTAAAAATCCATGTTTGAGGGTATTGTACACCTTCATGGCAGCACCATTTATTTTGTATGTCTCCTCCTTAAAATAGAACATCTGTCAGATCTGTGTTATCTGTGTTCGTTACTTTTCAACCTTATCAAAGTAGGTATCTGGCTTATTGGGGTCAAAAATCTCGTTGCAGTACATTACTGTAACTAAATCTTCGGTGTCGGAGAGGTTGATAATGTTGTGGGTGTAACCAGGGAGCATGATGACGGATTGTATCTTGTCACCACTAACTTCATAGTTCAATACTTCGTCTGTGCCTTCCTTGCGGAGCTGGATTAGTCCATGACCTGCTACAACAACAAACTGTTCCCATTTAGTGTTGTGCCAATGCTCACCTTTAGTGATGCCCGGCTTAGAAATATTGATGCTTACTTGTCCGCAGTTAAGGGTGTGTACCAATTCGGTGAATGAGCCACGAGGGTCTACATTCATTTTCAAGTCGAAGATAGCCTTGTCCTTAGGCAGATAGCTAAGAAAAGTACTATACAAACGCTTGGCAAATGAGTCGGCAGGGATTTCGGGAATCATCAATGTCTTGGGCATATCGGCAAACTTGTGGAGCAAGTCTACGATTTCGCCAAGGGTTGCCTTGTGGGTGATAGGACAATAGCAATACTTACCTTCTGCTGAAGGAAGCACTTCAAGTCCCTCAAACTCGCAATGATGCTCCTCACCCTTCAATGCATGAATCATTTCGTCAACAAGGTCATCAATGTAGAGCAGTTCAAGTTCTACACTTGGGTCGTTGACTGTAATGGGGAGGTCATTGGCTATATTGTTGCAGAATGTGGCTACAGCACTGTTATAGTTAGGACGACACCATTTGCCATAGAGGTTGGGGAAACGATAGACCAACACTTTGGCTCCTGTCTCCTTGCCATACTCAAGGAACAAGTCCTCACCTGCCTTCTTACTTCTACCGTACTCGCTGTTGCCGAAACGACCGGTCAAGGATGCTTGCTGAGAGCTTGATAGCATCACGGGGCAGTTGTTGTTGTGTGACTTTAATGTGTCGAGCAATGTAGAGGCAAAACCGAAGTTGCCTTTCATAAACTCGTCGTTATCCTTGGGGCGGTTTACGCCGGCAAGGTTAAACACGAAGTCGCATTCCTTGCACCATTGGTCAAGCTGCTCGGGAGTAGAGTCGAGGTCGTACTCAAATACTTCCTCTATCTGTAGGTCTCCGTAGCAGCGAGCCTTGCCGTCTTTTATATTATTGAGTTGTGCACAAAGGTTTTTACCAACAAAACCTTTGGCTCCAGTAACTAAAATCTTCATATAATGATTTATCTTTTAAACACAGATTGCGCAGATAACACTAATTCAAAACTATCTACTAATTTTCGAACACAGATTACACAGATAACACGGATATAATAATGCCACTATTCTCTTTCCGAACATGAATAACACAAATTGAAAAATATCTGTTAGATGTGTTATATCTGTGTTCGTAAAACTATTGAAGTCTGTGATCGTTACGTTTACTGCACGAAGTTACCCTCGCCACTCAATTCTTTCTTGATGTACTCCAGCGCACCAATCTTCGCCTTCGTTTCCTCAAGGTTCAAACGATAGGTGTTGTCTGAGTTAAATTCTTCGATTTCAGCACGCTTGGTGTCTCCCTCCTTAAAGAACTTGTCGTAGTTCAAACCACGGTTGTCAGCGGGTACACGATAGAAGTTGCCCATATCTTCCGCCTTGGCACACTCTTCCTTGGTGAGCAATGTCTCGTACATCTTCTCGCCATGGCGGATGCCGATAACCTTGATGTCTTCCTTCTTACCACC
>ULVC01067178.1_pt1 | contig 41217 bp, 32 predicted proteins | sample 1958821 | NCBI WGS metagenome assembly ULVC01 (sample SAMEA4835769, study PRJEB28245) | human gut metagenome | biome: gut microbiome; material: fecal sample | place: Denmark | collected 2008 | reverse complement strand
CGATGGTACTGCGTAACAGTGGGAGAGTAGGTCGCCGCCGTCTTCCTTGAGAAGTCCTCCGTAACGGATTTGTTGCGGGGGACTCTTTTTTTTGTGCCTGCCGGGAGAAATCCCTCTCTCTTCCATACAGTGCTTCGTCACGCTTCCACGCAGTGCTTTCTGGCTTCCTCATGAAGTGCTTCGTCATATCCTCACGCAGTGCTTCGTTGCACCCTCATATTGTATTTCGTCATTCTTTTATCCAGTGCTTCGTTGCATTCCTGGCTTCTGTTTTCTGCCTTTCTATATAAAATTCATTTTTCTTGCGAAGATTTCTTCCTATTCTTTTGTGCATACGTTTTCTTTTACTACATTTGCAGTGTACTATTGATCTAATACGCTATTATTCTTTGAATGATACGGATGATAGGCCTTTAATCCGTTATTTCAGGAGGATACTGGTGATGGAACATCAAATATTAATATGTTATGCTACAAGTAGAGAATATTTCGTTCAGTTATGGACGCAGGAAGCCCGAGGTGTTGTCGGACTTTTCGTTTTCCCTGGAGAAAGGCCGGGTGTATGGGCTGCTGGGGAAAAATGGAGTGGGCAAGTCCACTCTGTTGTATCTGATGTGTGGATTGCTGACGCCCAAGCATGGCCGCGTGATGTATCATGGGGTGGATACGCGGAGACGCTTGCCCGAAACGCTTCGGGATGTATTTCTGGTACCCGAGGAATTTGACTTGCCTGCCGTTTCGCTGGTTCAGTTTGTGGAGCTGAACAGCCCGTTCTATCCCAACTTCAGCAAGGAGGACATGATGACCTACCTGCATTTGTTCGAGATGGAGTGGAATATTCATTTGGGTGGGTTGTCGATGGGGCAGAAGAAGAAAGTGTTCATGAGTTTTGCGCTCGCCACGCATACCTCGCTGCTGTTGATGGACGAACCGACCAACGGACTGGACATCATGGCGAAGAGCCAGTTCCGTAAGTTCATCGCCTCGGGCATGTCGGACGAGCGGACGATTGTGATTTCCACCCATCAGGTGAGAGACATTGACAATGTGCTGGACCATGTGGTGATTATGAACAACAGCCGCGTGCTGCTCGACGAGTCCATCGTCCGCGTGACTGAACGGTTGGCTTTTGTGGAGAGCGATAGCCCTGCTCTGGCCGAGGAGGCTTTGTACAAACTGCCTTCGGTGCAAGGCAACAGCCTGCTGCTGCCCAATCGTGAGGGGGTAGAGACGAAGCTCAATCTGGAGCTGCTCTTCGGTGCCGTATTGGCCGACCCCGAGAAGATAAAGGATTTGTTTCATTCTAAAGTGGAGGAGGAGAGATGATGCGTGATCGTTTTTTCAGCATGCCGCGTTTTCTGGATTACTGTCAGAAAGATTTGGTGGAGAACTGGCGGACGAATGTGTTGCGGCTGGTAGTGATGTATGGCGCTTTGGCTGTCATATTCATCTGGATGGGCTATTTGGAATATCATTGGGATTCGCGCAATGCAACTTTCTATCTGGAAAGACTTCAAATGTCGGATTTCCAATACAGGGACCCGGTTTGGGGTGCCCAGTTTGGAGTAGGATGTTTCCTCATCTTTATCATGGGAGCTTTGAGTGCCTCGTTCGTGATGGAATTCATGAAAGACAAGCGCCGTCGGATTTCGGCTCTGATGCTGCCGGCCACGATGTTCGAGAAGTACTTCTCCCGCTGGTTCATTTATACGCTGGTCTTTCTGCTGGCCTATGCCGTAGCTTTTGTATTGGCGGACCTGACGCGTGTATTGGTCTATTCGCTGGCCTATCCTGACTTCACTCAGGTGATACAGACGTTCCCCTACGGACGGTTGGGAGATGAAACCATGTTTCCTCATTTCTTCAGTACAGAACGGTGGACGCTCTTTAGTTTTTCCTTCTACTTTGCCGTCCAGAGCGCCTATGTGCTGGGCAGCGCCTTGTGGCCGAAGAATGCGTTCATTAAGACCTCGGCAGCTTTGATTGTTGTTATCTCTATCTTTGTGGCCGTACTGGTTTCGCTGGTCAAGTCGCTGACCTTCGGTCCTTATGGTCCCGACATGGAGGAAGAAACGGTGATGACGCTGTTCACTTGCCTCTTGTTTGCCTTTGCCATCTTCTGCTGGGTGACGGCCTACTATCGTTTGAAGGAAGCGGAAATCATTAATCGTTGGTAAGTATGGATTTTAGAGATACGAAAGCTATTTATCTGCAGATTGCCGACCGCATCTGCGACGAAGTGCTGGTGGGGAAGTTTGCCGAAGACGGCCGCATTCCCTCGGTGCGCGAGTATGCCGCCGTGGTGGAGGTGAATGCCAACACGGTGATGCGCTCGTTCGACCAGCTCCAGTCGCAAGGCATCATCTACAACAAGCGGGGTATCGGCTATTTTGTGGCCGCGGGTGCCCGCGAGCGGATTCTCGCCCTGCGCAAGGAACAGTTCCTGACGAACGAGGTCGACTATTTTTTCAAACAGCTGTACACGCTGGGCATTTCCGATGCCGAACTGGCGGCGATGTACCGCAATTATACCAAGAATCAAGAAAAGAATAACAAGTTATGAAACGAACTACTTATGTTATATTGGGTGTGCTGCTGGCCCTTTTGGCTGGTATGAGCGTCACCATTATCTATTGGGGAACGCACAGCGGAAGTGCGTCGGACATGACCATCCGTTTGGAAGGAGAAGAGCGTGTGCGTCCGTTGCCTGCCTGTAAGGTCATAAGATTCCGCATGGATAGAATGCTGCATAAACAAGATGGCAACGACGAGTTGAATTATTATTTGGCCGTTAATAATAATAATATCCGTCTGAAAGTGACTTCGGCAGACACTACTGCTGGAAGCCTCTTTTATGTAGCCGATATAGAGGAATTTATGGACTTTCAATCGCAGGGAGATACGTTGGACATTGTGTTCAGCTTTCCGCCCGAGAAATTGAAGAAGAAAATGCCACATGGAAAAATACCTTCCTATTTTAGCCTGCAGGCTGAGCCTTTGGAATTGCGCTTGCCCGAAAGCGTTGAGTGCTTGAAAGGAGAGGTGTTTGATGCAGTAGAGTTGCAGGACTTGCAACGCGATTCGCTGTTCATTGATTTCCTCCACAGTCCTGCCACAGTGTTTGTGCAGAATTCCCACTTCCGTGCTCTGTCTGCCTTGTCGCGTCAGTTGTGTTTGAACAGCGGTTCTGTGGACCGTTTGTATCTGAATTTGGGCGGACTGTATAATTTTAAGGTTGAAACAGACTCCTTCCGCATCGATACCGAATACTTGAGCGGCTCAAGGAATGTGGACTTCCAGGCAGATCCGCAGGAATGCCGTCGTATTCTGTGGAATCCCCTGTCGAAGAATGCCAAGCTGAATCTGAAAATAAAGAATCCAAGTGAAATCCTCCTGCGCGAATAAGCGGGAGGAGGGATAAAACGAAAAAAGGAATTGCGATTGCAATTCCTTTTTTATTGGTTGCGGAGGCAAGACTCGAACTTACGACCTTTGGGTTATGAGCCCAACGAGCTACCAACTGCTCCACTCCGCGATGTTCTTGATTTCGGGTGCAAAGGTACGACTTATTTTTGAAAAAACAAATATTCGGCAGATATTTTTTTTATTTCTTGTGTGATAATGGGAAATGTCTTACTTTTGCACAGATTAATACGCAATGTGCAATTATTAAACCATGCCGTTATCCAAGACCAGAGCCCAGTTAGTGGACGTCGCCCGTCAGCTTTTTGCGAAGATGGGCGTCGAGAACACCACGATGAACGACATCGCCCTCGCTTCGAAGAAAGGACGACGCACGCTCTATACCTACTTCAAGAGCAAGGAGGATATCTACCTGGCCGTGGTCGAGTCGCAGCTGGACATCCTGCTGGACACCATGAAGCGTGTGGCCGACAAGCACATCTCGCCCGACAAGAAGATGCTCGAGATGATCTACACCCGCCTGGACGTGGTGAAGGAAGTGGTCTACCGCAACGGTACGCTCCGTGCCGACTTCTTCCGCGACATCTGGAAGGTGGAGAAGGCACGCAAGCGGTTCGACGAAAAAGAGGTGCAGCTCTTCAAGGACGTGTTGCGCGAGGGTATGGAGACGGGGGTTTTTCAGATAGACGACCTTGACATGACGGCCGAGCTGGTGCACTATTGTGTGAAAGGTATCGAGGTGCCCTACATCCGCGGACAGATCGGAGCCAATCTGGACGACGCCACACGCGACAAGTACGTGGCGCGCATCGTTTTCGGCGCCCTGCACCGCAAGGATCCGAAAGCACTGTGATACGGAGCGGAAAAGATAGTTTTACAACGAAGAAAAGATACTTTTAATTTTTAAACAATACGATTATGGGATTATTAACTGGAAAAACAGCCATCGTAACTGGTGCCGCACGTGGTATCGGTAAGGCTATCGCATTGAAGTTCGCCGCTGAAGGCGCCAATGTAGCATTTACGGACCTGCTAATCGACGAGAACGCCGAGAATACTGCCAAAGAAATCGAAGCCATGGGCGTGAAAGCCAAGGCTTACGCTTCGAACGCCGCCAACTTCGAGGATACGGCCAAGGTGGTAGAGGCCATCCATCAGGACTTCGGCCGCATCGACATCCTGGTGAACAACGCCGGCATCACCCGCGACGGCCTGATGATGCGCATGAGCGAGCAGCAGTGGGATATGGTCATCAACGTGAACCTGAAGTCGGCATTCAACTTCATCCACGCCTGTACGCCCATCATGATGCGCCAGAAAGCCGGCAGCATCATCAACATGGCTTCTGTAGTAGGTGTTCACGGCAACGCCGGACAGGCCAACTACTCGGCTTCGAAGGCTGGTATGATTGCTTTGGCGAAGTCTATCGCTCAGGAACTCGGCTCACGCGGCATCCGTGCCAACGCCATCGCTCCGGGCTTCATCATCACAGCCATGACCGACGCCCTGTCCGACGAAGTGAAGGCCGAATGGTGCAAGAAGATTCCTTTGCGCCGTGGCGGTACGCCCGAAGACGTGGCCAACGTGGCTACCTTCCTGGCATCCGACATGTCGTCCTACGTTTCGGGTCAGGTGATCCAGATCGACGGTGGTATGAACATGTAATGCAGCATTGAGATGACCGTCGTTTACGAGGACAATCACATTATTATCGTCAACAAGACCGCTTCGGAGATTGTTCAGGGAGACAAGACGGGCGACGTGCCCCTTTCGGAAACCGTCAAGCAGTATCTGAAAGAGAAGTACCACAAGCCCGGCAACGTCTTTATCGGTGTGACCCATCGCCTGGACCGCCCTGTGAGCGGTCTTGTTGTCTTTGCCAAGACCAGCAAGGCCCTGTCGCGCCTGAACGAGATGTTCAAGAACAGCGAGGTGAAGAAAACCTACTGGGCCATCGTGAAGCAGACGCCCGCCGAGACCGAGGGCGAGCTGGTGAACTACCTGGTGCGCAACGAGAAGCAGAACAAGAGCTACGCCTACGACACCGAAAAGCCCGGCAGCAAGAAGGCCATCCTGCACTATCGGCTCATCGCCCGTTCGGACAACTACTGCCTGCTGGAGGTGGACCTGAAGACAGGCCGCCATCATCAGATCCGTTGCCAGCTGGCCAAGATGGGCTGCCCCATCAAGGGCGACCTGAAGTATGGCTTTCCCCGCTCCAATCCGGACGGAAGCATCTGCCTGCACGCCCGTCGCGTACGCTTTGTCCATCCTGTTTCGAAGGAATTGATCGACGTTGTGGCTCCCGTTCCGTCGGACAATCTGTGGCGCAGCCTCACAAGTTCTTTGTAAAACCTGTATTTTGAAAACACTGATTTTCTATGAAAAAAAGACTGATACTCCCGGCATTGCTGCTCTGTGCAGGAATGTCCCTGCAGGCGCAGCAACAGCAGGCGTCTGCTTTTTACCTGCGTCCCGCCGTATCGTTGCGGGCACCCCTCCAAGGGGATAGCATCAACTTCACGGGCGACAAGTTTGCCATGAAGGAACTGTTGAAAACCAAAGTGAACCTGGATTTCGACTCCTATACCTACGACCGCGTCGAGGCCGATACCGCCGGCTATGTCCGTGTAGCCCGTGCCGGCCGTGACAACCTGCTCTACCTCTTTGCTACCAACCTGCGTGCCGAGCGCTTCATGAAGGGCAAGCTCAAAATTTCTTCGCCCGCCCGTTTCGAAGTGTTCGTCAACGGCGTGTCCAAGCATGTGAAAGATGCCGCTCAGGACAGCCTTTCGCAGGTGCATCCCGCTGAAATCAGCCTGCGTCTGGAGCCCGAGGCCGACAACGAAATCGTCATCAAGCTCCTCGCCTCGGCCGACGACAAGGCCGAACCCGTACTGAAGTGTACGTTCGAGGGCGATAAGGACTTCGAGAACGTACCCTTCCACATGGCTCCCGACCTGAAGCGCCGTCTGTCGCTCTACAATACCGCCTTCGGGCAGAAAGTCTACTCCGTCTCCCTCTCGCCCGACGGCAAGTACCTGCTGACCTATTATTGGGACAACTATTCCACCAAGCGCTCGCGCACGTGGCAGGAGCTGACCGAAGTGAAGACCGGTCGCATGATCCATCCCAACGTGCCCACCAATGCCCGCTGGATGCCCGTAAGCAGCAAGCTCTACTATACCGTGACGGGTGACGAAAAGAACGACTTGATTGTCTTCGATCCCGCCACCATGCGCGAGGAGACGGTGATGGCCAACCTGCCGGAGGGACGATTCACCTGGTCGCCCACGGAAGATTACCTCATTTATTCGTCCTCAGACGAAGGCGAGAAGGTCAGCGGTCCCCTGAAGCGCATGCTGATGCCCGACGACCGCATCCCCGGCTCGCGCAACCGTTCCTATCTGGTGAAGTACGATCTGAAGACGGGTGTTTCCGAGCGCTTGACCTATGGTTCGCGTCCCGTCTACCTGAACGATATCTCCTGGGACGGTGCCAAGCTGCTTTGCACCACGTCGAAACCCAACATCACGAAGTGTCCCTACAGCCTGACCACCCTGTTCGAAATCGACCTGAACACGATGAAGGCCGATACGCTGGTGCGTGAGGACGCCTACCTCAACTCCGCCTCCTATTCGCCCGACAACCGTCAGCTGGTGCTGATCGGCAGTCCCGAGGCCTTCGGTGGCATCGGCAAGAATTGTGGTTCGCATCCCATTGCCAACGACTTCGACACGCAGGCTTTCCTGATGGAACTGACTACTAAGGAGATAACGCCCATCACGCGCGACTTCAATCCGTCGGTGTCTCTCCTGCAATGGAACCGTACAGACGGCTGTATCTATTTCAATACCACCGACAAAGACTGCCAGCACATCTACCGCTACACGCCGAAGAAAGGCACGTTCGAGATGCTTCCGCTGGCCGAGGATGTCATTTCGTCCTTTACGCTGGCCGACAAGGCTCCCAATGTGGCGGCCTATGTAGGCGGTGGCAACACCTCGACCGGCGTGGCCTATCTGTACGACGGCAAGAAGCAGACATCCAAGCTGCTGGCCAATCCGATGCAGAAGACGCTGGACAAGATTGAGTTCGGCCGCATGGAAGAATGGAACTTCACGGCTTCGGACGGTACGACAATTGAAGGCATGATGTGCTTGCCTCCCGACTTCGACCCCGAGAAGAAATATCCGCTGATTGTCTACTACTATGGTGGTACTACGCCCACTACGCGTGGCATGACCTCGCCCTACAGTCCGCAGCTCTTCGCTTCGCGCGACTATGTAGTCTACGTCATCCAGCCCAGCGGTACCATCGGCTACGGACAGGAATTCTCTGCCCGCCACGTCAATGCCTGGGGCGACTATACGGCCGACAACATCATCGAGGGTACCAAGAAATTCTGTGAGGCCCATCCGTTTGTCAATGCCGAGCGCATCGGATGCCTGGGTGCCTCGTATGGCGGCTTCATGACCATGTATCTGCAGACCAAGACCGATATCTTTGCCGCTGCCGCCTCGCATGCCGGCATCAGCAACGTCACCAGCTACTGGGGTGAAGGCTATTGGGGCTATTCCTACAATGCCATTGCCGCCGCAGGCAGTTATCCGTGGTCGCAGCCCGATCTCTTCACCAAGCACGGCGCCCTGTTCAATGCCGACAAGATCCACACGCCCCTGCTGCTCCTGCACGGTACGGCCGACACCAATGTGCCCATCGGCGAGAGCATCCAGCTGTACAATGCGTTGAAGATTCTGGGCCGGACGGTGGAATTTATTACCGTGGATGGTGAGAACCACTTCATTGCCGACTACGACAAACGTGTCCAGTGGCACAACTCCATTATGGCCTGGTTTGCCAAGTGGTTGCAGGACAGCCCCGAATGGTGGAACGATCTGTATCCCGAACGTCATTGGTAAGCGTAGAAAAACGTCAAAACGATAAAAAAGAAAAAGCCGCCCCCAGAATAGACAAGACGGGGCGGCTTTTTTCTTGTTAGTGGCTTACTGTTGTTCAGCAACTTGAGCAGATGTTTAGTTTGATGGGGATGGATTGTTTCATGACCGATGAATAGTAGGGCTGAAAATCTTCGGTTTTTTGAATTTAGCTCTCCTGGCAACTTCCTGAAGGGAAGTGTGCCAAAGAGAGCTCTCCACAAACAAACATAAACAGGGCTGCTACAATACTAACGTTTTACTTTCACTTGCTTTTGAGTATATATATTGTTTAGGTTTAAGTTAGTCTGTTCAAGCAAGCGTTTGCTTACATGTAGAAAGGCTCAAATAGTGTGCCAGAAAACTCACTGTTTTCTTATGTTTTTGATAAACAGTCTATTAGAATCTAGCTGGCTGGAGGGGAAGTGTGGAAAAGGTTGTGGATGTGTGGAGTCGGGTGGGGAATATTTCCCCACTTTTATTCTACAATGAGTCCGACAGGTTGTAAAGTTTCAGTTTGTTGTATAGCGTCTTACGGTCGATTCCCAGCATCTGGGCCGCGCGACTTTTGTTGTTGCCGGTCTGGCGTAGGGCTTCCAGAATGTGCTGTTTTTCCGTTTCTTCGTTGCGCAGGGATATGTTGGCGGTTGGCGTGTTGGCCGTCTGCTGCAGGTCGGAGAGTTCGTTCATGGTGATGAACTTTCCTGTAGCAAGCAGGGTGGCGCGGCGCACCATGTTCTTCATCTGGCGCAGGTTGCCCGGCCAATGATATTCGGTCAGGGCTTTGGAGGCCGCTTCGTCAAATCCCGTCAGGTGCTTGTCCATTTCGCGGTTGGCCTGGTCGAGGAAGAAGTTGGCGAAGAGCAGGATGTCCTCGTGGCGATCCTTCAGTTGTGGCATGCGCAGGGTGAACTCGTTGATGCGGTGGTACAGGTCTTCACGGAAGTGGCCGCGTTCGATGGCCTGCTCCAGGTTTTCGTTGGTAGCCGACACCAGACGCACGTCCACCTGTATCTCCTTGTTCGAGCCGATGGGGCGTATCTTGCGTTCCTGCAGGGCGCGGAGCAGCTGTATCTGTACTTCGTAGCTCAGGTTTCCGATTTCGTCCAGGAAGATGGTACCGCCGTTGGCCGCTACGAAGGCGCCCGTCTTGTCGGTCAGGGCGCCGGTGAAGGCTCCCTTCACATGGCCGAAGAACTCGGAGGCTGCCAGTTCCTTGGGGATGGCACCGCAGTCGATGGCGATGAACGGATATTGGGCACGTTTGCTCAGCTGGTGGATGCGGTGGGCCACATACTCCTTGCCCGTGCCGCTGGCACCGTTGATGAGTACGGACATGTTGGTGGGTGCCACCAGCTTCACGTAGTTGTAGAGCTGTTTGGCGGCATCGCTTTCTCCCTCCAGAAAGTCCGACGCCGGTTCGGCTGGGGCATGCGCCGGTTTGGCCGGAGCTTCTTCCTGTGGCTTGGCGGCCGCCTCCCGTAGGGGAGTCTTCAGCGCTTCCTCCATTTTCTTCAGCAGTTCGTCGGGGTTGACGGGCTTGGCCACATAGTCCTGCGCTCCCAGCTTCATGGCCTGTACGGCCGACTGGATGTCCGCATAGCCGGTCATGATGATCAGTGGTGTCTGTCGTCCCTGTTCCCTCATCCACTTCAGCAGGTCGATGCCGTCGCGGTCGGGTAGGCGGAGGTCCGACAATATCAGGTCTATGGCATCCGATTCGACCATTTTCTGGGCACGCGCGATGCTGCTGGCCGATTGTACCTGAAAACCTTTCTTCGTGAGCCATGTCTTCAGGATCATGCTGTAAGTGATGTCATCTTCTACTATTAATATAGATTTCATAGCCTGAATTTTATTTTAATGTTACAAAGGTAAGTGGTTTTGGCTGATTTTAGTATATTTGCAGACTTAAATTAAACAAAAAGATAGAATGAAAAGGATTTCATTTGTATTATTAACCATACTGGCTTGCTGCCTTGTGGCCTGCAAGTCAGAGAAAAAAGCCAGAAACATGAGCGAAGAAACCAGACTGAAGATTGAGACCACCGCCGGCGACATCGTGGTGAAACTGTATAACGAAACGCCGAAACACCGTGATAACTTTATCAAGTTGGCCGAGGACGGTACCTACGAGGGCACCCTCTTTCATCGTGTCATCAAGGACTTCATGATCCAGGCAGGCGACCCCGAGTCGAAGAACGCTGCCAAGGGGCAGATGCTGGGGTCGGGCGACGTGGGCTACACCGTGCCTGCCGAGTTTGTCTATCCCAAGTATTTCCATAAGAAAGGCGCTCTGTCCGCTGCCCGCCAGGGAGACAATGTCAACCCTGAGAAAGCTTCGTCGGGTTGCCAGTTCTACATCGTGACCGGCAAGGTTTATAGCGATTCCACCCTGCTGGGCATGGAGCAGCAGATGAACCAGATGCGCTTCAACAACCTGTTCAACACGCTGGCCTCCAAGCATGCCAAGGACATCTACAAGATGCGTAAGGCAGGCGACCAGGAAGGACTGATGAACCTGCAGGACACCCTGATTGCGCAGGTAGAGAAGCAGTTGGCCGGCCAGCCCGAGTTCCGCTTTACACCCGAGCAGGTGAAGGCATACACTACCGTGGGTGGTACACCCCATCTGGACGGCGAATACACTGTCTTCGGCGAAGTGCTGGAAGGCATGGAAGTGGTCGACAAGATCCAGCGGGTGAAGACCGACCGCAACGACCGTCCCGAGGAAGACGTGAAGATCATCAAGGTCGAAGTGTTGGATTGAAAGGTCTGGGGGAGAGCAGGGTATGTTCAAGATTAACCGACTGACACTGGACAACGGCCTGAAACTGGTACACTACGAGGATGCCAGCACGCAGATGGTGGCGCTGAACATCGTTTACGATGTCGGTGCACGCGACGAGCATCCCCGGCACACTGGCTTTGCCCACCTCTTCGAACACCTCATGTTCGGAGGCTCCCTGCACATCCCCGACTATGACATGCCGCTCCAGCTGGCGGGCGGCGAGAACAACGCCTGGACGAACAACGACATCACCAACTATTACCTCACCGTGCCCAAGGCAAACGTGGAGACGGGCTTCTGGCTAGAGTCCGACCGCATGTTGGGCCTCGACTTCAGCGAGCGCAGCCTGGAGGTACAGCGTGCGGTGGTGATGGAGGAGTTCAAGCAGCGTTGCCTCAACCAGCCCTACGGCGACGTGGGCCATCTCATCCGTCCGCTGGCCTATCGTGTCCATCCCTATCAGTGGCCCACCATCGGCAAGGAGCTGGAGCACATTGCACAGGCCACGCTCGACGAGGTGAAGGACTTCTTCTACCGCCACTATGCGCCCAACAATGCCGTGCTGGCCGTCACGGGCAACATCGGTTGGGAAGAAACCGTGCGCCTTGCGCAGAAATGGTTCGGCCCCATCCCCCGTCGCGAAGTGCCCGAACGCCGCTTGCCGCAGGAACCTGAGCAGACCGAAGAACGCCGCCTCTGCGTGGAGCGTCCCGTTCCCCTCGACGCGCTCTTCATGGCTTTCCACATGTGCCGCCGCGACGATCCCGACTATTACGCGTTCGACATTCTGTCCGATATTCTTTCCAACGGCCGCTCCAGCCGCCTGAACCTCCGCCTGGTGCAGGAGCGCAAACTCTTCTCCAGCATCGACGCCTACATTTCCGGCAGCCGCGATGCCGGTCTGCTTCACATCAGCGGCAAGCCCTCGCCGGGTGTTTCCCTCGACGAAGCCGAGGCCGCCGTCCGTGCCGAACTGGAATTGCTTCGTCGGGAGCTTGTAGACGAGCCGGAACTGGAGAAGGTGAAAAACAAGTTCGAGGCTTCCCAGATATTTGGTAATATGAATTACCTGAACGTAGCCACCAATCTCGCCTGGTTCGAACTGACGGGGCAGGCCGACGACATCAACCGCGAGGTAGACAACTATCGTGCCGTCACAGCCGACCGTCTGCGTCAGGTGGCCGATCGGGCTTTCCGTCGCGAAAACGGCGTGGTGCTCCACTATCGCAAAGGCTGACCGATACTGTGAAACAACGCTTTTGACGACTTTCTTCCGGTGAAGTTTCACCGTATTCGCTTGTATATTAGCGAGTTGTGTTGAAATTTGCCTGCTGGTTCATGTTTCACCTCCGTGGCTTTTCCTGCCTTTCAAGCAAATTCTTGATTGTTTGTGTGTTGCAGTTGTTTTGAAAGCGTGAGGCCAGAATGGTACGATCTTCCTTGGGATGGAAATAATCTTGATTTGCCAAATTGCCAAACGAAATTACGCCAAATTACCAAACGATTTTCCGCCAAATTGCCAAATTTGTATTATGATTTGTTTGATTTTCAGACAATTTCCGTATCTTTGCAAAAACTAAGTATTCATGGAATATAGAAATCGAATAGCAGATAAATTATTGCGTGATAAATTAGAAGCAATGGGGGCTGTTTTAATAGAGGGTCCCAAGGCTTGTGGTAAAACCACTACGGCTGAACAACAGGCTAAGAGCATCATTTATATGGATGACCCAGCCAAACAAGAACAATATAAACAGATGGCACAGACTAACATCCGTTTTTTGCTTGAAGGAAAAACTCCACGCCTGATTGATGAATGGCAACAAGTTCCTCAGTTTTGGGATGCCATTCGGTTTGAGGTGGATCATAGAGATGAAGACGGGCAATTCATGCTTACAGGGTCTGCCGTACCTGTTGATGCTAAAGAAATACATCACACAGGAACTGGAAGATATGGATGGCTTACCATGCGCCCTATGACTCTGTGGGAATCTGGTGAATCTACCGGTGAAATCAGTTTGTCAGATTTGTTTCTTGCGCCGGACAAAATAGGTGCTTTAAATAAACTTACATTACCAATGCTTGCATTTGTTGTTTGCCGTGGCGGGTGGCCTAAATCTTTGGCTAAAAAATCGGAAAAGGCAGCATTGCTGCAAGCAGCGGAATATTATAAAGCCATTACAAGTAGTGACATATCGCGAGTTGATAATGTGAAAAGAAACGAGGAGCGGGCAAAGAGAATCATGAGGTCATATGCCCGACATCAAGGTTCACAGGCTAGTATTGCAACAATTCTTGCGGATATATCAACAAATGAGACGGAAGAGGTTAGCGATGAAACGGTAGGAACATATCTTACTGCTTTGCGAAAAATATTTGTTATAGAGGATATGCCTGCATGGAATCCTAATTTAAGAAGTAAAACCGCGGTACGCACATCCGACACAAGGTATTATGTCGATCCTTCGGTGGGAGTAGCTGCTTTAGGACTTGGTCCTAATGACTTGATTAATGATCTGAATACGTTCGGATTGTTTTTTGAGACGATGTGTATCCGGGATCTTCGTGTTTATGCAGATGCTTTGGATGGATCGGTCTATCATTATAGAGACAAAAATGGTTTGGAATGTGATGCGGTGGTGCATTTGCGTAATGGGTCGTATGGTCTTGTTGAAATAAAATTAGGCGGAGACAAACTTATTGAAGAAGGCGCAAAGACATTAATCGCACTTGCCAATATTATTGATACCTCCCGAATGAAAGCACCTGCATTTTGTATGGTATTGACCGGTGTAGGTGACTTTGCTTACAGGCGGACAGATGGAGTTTATGTTGTTCCTATTGGGTGTTTGAAAGATTAAATTGCTGTGAAACAACGCTTTTGACGACTTTTTTCCGGTGAAGTTTCACCGTATTCACTTGTATATTAGAACGTTGCGTTGAAACTTGTTCTGCCGTTTGGAGGTATCGTAAATAATACCTATATTTGTCTTGTGATAAAAGCGAATTAGGGTATGCCGGAAATATTCAGAGCCTTTGGATTTTCGTTCATGTTTTTTAGTCGCGAACATGAACCGATACATGTGCATGTTGTAGGAAAAGACGGCATGGCGAAATATGTATGGGATGGAAACGAGTTTGTTTTCTACGAACAACACGGAATCAAGGCTCAGGATTTGAAGAGAATAGGCATGATGATAGAGGAAAATAGCGATATAATCATTAGGCATTGGAACAAGTATTTTGGAAAGGAGGCTGACAATGAAGATTACGAGAATATGGTTTGATGGTGAATATCTTTATGGTCTGGGGGACAATGGGAAGACCTATCGTCAATCCTTGCTATGGTATCCCGGATTGATGCAGGCAAACGAAGCGGAAAGGGAAGATTATACGATGAGTGTAGTCGGGATACATTGGCGTACGCTTGATGTGGATGTAAGCTTTGAGAGCTTTGAATACGAAGATGCGGAACCTACCAAATTGCAACGGTTCTTCCTTCTGCATAAGGAAATTAATGTGTCCGAATTTGCGAGACTTGTCGGGATAAACGCCACCCTTTTGCGTAATTATATCAACGGTTTCAAGAAACCGTCGAAGGAACGGGAAAATCAGATTTTGTGTCAGATACACAAACTGAGCGAAGAATACGCCCAAGTTGTATTTTAGTTCATGTTTCACCTCCGTGAAACCTTATCTTTCACTGTAAATATTTGATTTTTAGCTTGTTTGGCTTGTTGTGAAAGCGTGAAGCCGGAATCGGACAAACTTCGTTCACTTCTGTTCGGCAACATGGCAGGTCTTCGGTGCTAACTATGGACTTTAGGCAACTAACTATCTACTTTAGCGCGCTAACTATGGACTTTGGCGCGCTAATGATGGATACATATACCCAATGCCTCAAATACGTGTTTCAGTTATCTCGAAACAGAATGGGGGCGGCATATAGCGGAACGTTGGTCATCCAATCCTGGTTGCGGTAATCGGACATGGAAAAACGGAGGCCGTGCAACCCTTTATTGGCAGCGACAAAACAAGCTAAGGATTTTGAACGCAGGTTTTCCTCCGCCTTTACTTCTATCGGAACGATGTCGCTGCCATGCTGTATGATAAAATCAATCTCCAGTTTTGCATCGTTGCTGTAGTAGAATACAGAACTTTCGCATGTGGCTGTCAGCTGGCTCATGACATAGTTTTCCGTAAATGCGCCTTTGGCTTCCTCCATGCCGTTGTCGGCAATCAACAGTCTTTCTGCCGGTGTTTCACTCATGGCGCCCAGCAGTCCACAATCCAAAAGGAACAGTTTGAAAGCAGAGATGTCGGCATAGAATTTCAATGGAATCTTGGGTTGGGAAATTCTTTCGGCCTTGTACACCAGACCTGCATCCAGCAGCCACTGAATGGCTGCCTCGAAATCCTTGGCCCGTGCACCGGGACGGACAACGCCATAGATGAATTTCTTGTTTTCCTTTACAAGTTGGGAAGGCATCGACTGCCAGACCATACCTATGCGGTTAGCCTCCGAGGCGGATACATGTTTTGACATATCCTGCCGATAGGTAAAGAGTATGTTGTTTTGTACCGTCCTTACTTTCCTGGCATCATTTGATGATACGAACTCAGCCACAGCTTCCGGCATTCCTCCCACAAAGTAATACTCTCTCAAAGACTTGACATACTCGTTTTTGAGAAGCTTGACAGTAGCCCAGTCCTTAGCCCGTAGGATGTCAACCATTTGTTTCTTTCCTTTGGCCAACAGAAACTCATCAAAGGTCATGGGATAGATGTGCAATACGTCCACTTTGCCAACCGGAAAAGATTCTCCCCGGTGCATGGCTATTCCCAACAGTGAACCTGCCACGGCAACATGATATTGCGGTGCGTTCTCATAGAAATACTTCAAGACCGACAAACCGCGCGGTGCTTCCTGTATTTCGTCCAGAATAATCAATGTCTTACCGGCTTCGATACTCTGCCCGGTAATGGCGCCGATGGCCAACAAGATACGCCGCATGTCGTAATCTTCCGCAAACAGATTTCTGGCCAGTTCGTTGTTGTCACAATTGATATAAGCGACATTGGCGAACTCTTGTTCTCCGAAATGTTTAAGGATGTAAGTTTTCCCCACCTGACGTGCTCCGGCCAATACAAGAGGCTTCCGGCCTTTTTTGTTTTTCCAGACTTTTAGTTGCTCAATGATGTTTCTATGCATAATCCTTGTATTTCTGATGATCCCGATGCAAAAATACATATTTCCGACCGAACTTTAATGGGATATACGCATTTTTCTGACCGAATATTTTGATGTATAATACATTTTTCCGACCGAATATTCTTGAAATCATTCTTCTACGAAGTCAATCTGCTGATTTTTTTGTATGTTTGCACGCGCTATGCTACTTGTTGATAATACGATGAAGCCCCTCTATCCCTTGTGCCTGCTGGCAGTCTTGTTGTGGACCGCCTGCACCCATGCCGACTATTCCCGACGGATGGCCGAAGCCGACCGTGTGATGGACCTGTACCCCGACAGTGCCCTCCGCCTATTGCTGGGTATCTCTCCTTCGGACCTGGAGGAGGGCGACCGCATGCGTCACCGGTTGCTGACGGTGGAGGCGGAGTGCCGTAACGGACAGATGCCGGCCAGCGACTCATTGCTGTGGCCGGTCATCGGCTATTTCCATCGGGCGGGCGATGTCTTTTGGGAGGCGCGGGGCGAGTACAACCGCGGCTGCATCCTTTATCAGAATCATCGGCAGGCGGGGCAGGCGTTGGACATCTTCCAGCGGGTAAAGGCACTGATGGAACAATGTGGAAATACCTGGTGGCTGGGGCGGACGTATGGCCGCATGGCTTATATCTATCACAGCCAGGGGATGTATCCGCAGGCCGATTCCCTCTATAGGCAAGCGGAACAGGTAGCTGTGCAAGTGGCCGATACAGCATTGTGGCTGGAGATTTTGGACAGGCGGAGTGTTCATCTGATAGCCAAAGGTGAAGATTGTTATCAAGAAGCGGAAACACAGTTGCTGAAGGCTTATAAATTGGCTCAGCACAAAAAGTTCCTAAAAAATAGGATTAGTTGTATAGAGACTTTGAGTCTGCTGTATAGTTATATGGAAGATGGAGAACAGGCCTTGCGATATGCTCAGGAGGCTTGGAAGTTGGAACCGGATACCACACAGAGCTATATGTCCAGTTTGCTGATAGGTGAAGCCTATTATCAGTTGAACCGTTACGATTCAGCTACGATTTGGCTTGAAAAGACGGTTGTGTGCCGTCCTTCTCTGGCTGTTCGTTCGGCAGCCTATATGCGTTTGGCTGATATTGCCGAAGAACTGGGAGATGTGGAAAAAGCATTGATGTATCAGAAAAAATATCAGCAGGCGGAATATGACCTTGCCGGGCGGGCACAGCAGGTGGCCGAGATCCGATTAACGGAACAGGATCAGGCACATCAGCAGGAACAGGCGCAAATGAAGCGGCTGATTCTGATTTGTTTGGCGGCGATTGGTGTATTGGCTGTTTGTATTGTGCTGTTGTTGGGATGGCGGATCAGGGAGCGGAAACGCCGCCGCAGGCAGATGGATACGTTGATGAAGTACTGGTGGCAGGAACATTGGATACTCTTGTCCGCAGAACCGTCGGCGGCCGAACCGGAAGTGAGGCTTCTGCCTCCTCCTGCGGAACGGGAGGAACAGTCGGCGTTCAACTTCGACAACCTGTCGGCTTGTCTGCAGGAGACGGAACCGTACGCCAAAGCTAAACGTATCCTGGCTCATTATAAATCGTATGCGGACTATGAGGAACACTTCACCGTGGAAGATCAGGACCAGCTGCTTCATTACATAGACCTTTATACCGATGGATTCATCGCCCGCCTGAAGAAGAAGGCTTCGCTTTCGGAGAACGACCTCCGCTTTTGCGGGCTTCATCTGTTGGGATGGTCCACCCAGGAGATTGCCGTCCTGCTGGAAAAAGACCGGTCTGGTGTGTACAAGCGGCAGAAACGCATTTTGCATCATTGTTTTCCCGAAGCGGGCGACGAAAAGCTGGAAAAGGTGTTGAAAAGCATCAAATAGCCCCGTTCCACACCTTCTCCACCTAAAAAAAATTTGTGGAAACCCGAAAATTCCACAAAAATTCCACAAATCCGGTGCTTTCAATAGGCTAATTTTGGGGTATTAAAAGCAAAAACATAGTTAACAAATGAAAGCATTGATTCTATTTTTAATTTCTTTATGGATGGGCACGCTGCCCTTCTATGCTAAGGATGGAAATACTTCTTCGACTACCACGACGACGGATACGGAGGAATCGGAAAAAAAAGAAAATTCCCTTGCATGTTAAAGATACAAAGGATAAAGTAACTTATTCCCTTGTACAGCCCACTGCTTACGCTTGTTTATATGATAAGGTGGTTAGTGTAGACCTTGGCGAACTGCCCGGTATTTTTATCGTTCGTGTTACCAGCCTGTCTACAGGAGAAGAAGTCGCTTCGCAGACGGTTTGTGGGTTTGCGGAGATTGACTTGAGTTATTGTGCTGGCGGTACTTATCAGCTTGACATAGTGTCGGAGGATGAGTGGTTGCAAGGAGAATTTACGTTATAACCCGGCTTTAACTTTGCATTTATATGTCCGTTGATACCCATACCGCTTCTTTACTCTACCGCTACCTGCGGATGCTTTCCGTACGGGTAGACCGTGGTACAGTCGCCCGCCTGCTTGCCCATCCGTTGGGCAACAGCATGCGGGGGCTGAGCGACGCGTTGGACGGATTGGAAGTGCGGAATGCCGCCTATCAGCTTCCGCCGGAATACTTCGGTCAACTGGAAGCCCCGTTCATTGCGGTGACCCGGCAGGCAGAAGAACCTTTTTGTCTGGTAGAGCGGTTGCACGGTACCATGTTGACAGTGTACACACGCGGCAGGCGGATACGGGTGGATCGCGAAGCGTTTCTCCGTACTTGGACGGGCGGTGTACTGGTGGGTGAAGTGACGGCAGACACACGGCAGGACAGGTTCTTCCACATTTGGAACGTAGCCTATTGGATTCGTCGTTACAGCCTGTTGGCAGCGTGGATGCTGGCCACGGTGCTTGTTGTCGGTTGGGCATCTTCACCGATGGAGGCTTTCTATCGGTCCACGTTGTGTGCGGGTGTGTTGGTTGCCTCTGCTATCCTCTATAAAGAAACGGCCGACCGTAATTTCCTGCACCGTTTCTGCCACATCGGCAAGGCGGTGGATTGCAACGCGGTGTTGCAGTCCAGGGGCAGTCGTTTGGCGGGCGTGGGGTTAGGCGAATGGTCGTTGTTCTATTTTCTGACGTTGCTGCTGTTTGTGTTGGTTTCGCCTGCGGGAGGGTGGACGGTTGTGGCGGTGTGTGGGGTTGGCGCATTGGCTTTCACTTTCTATTCGTTGGCGTATCAGGTGTTTGTCGTCCGAAAGGGGTGTATGCTTTGCTTGGTTGTGGATGGGGTGATATGGCTGGGCATGCTGCCTTTGTACCGGTTGTGGCAGGCCGATGCCGGTTCGTTTCCTTCGTGGGGTACCGTGGTCGTGTTAGGTTTGTCGGCAGGCATCAGTTGGAGCCTTTGGCTGCAGGTCGGAACGTGGTTACATGCCGAGGGATTGTATCAGCGGTATCAGGTCCGTTGGGCGGGTCTGCTCAGTCCGCAGGCGTTTCGGGCATTGCAGGCGTTGGAGCCTGTGGTAGGCAACCCGCCTCCCGATGGCTTGTGCTTGTGCAACGGAGTGGAGGGGACGGAGCGGCTGCTGCTTGTGACTAACCCCACTTGCCGGAATTGTGCCCGTGTCCATCCACAATTGGAGGTCTTGTCGGCAAGTGTACCGGTGTCGTTGCTTCTGTTGACGTTCCCTTACGATGCGATGGGGCAGCGGGTAGCGCAGACGGTGATTGCCACCGGTCGTGTTCGCGGATGGAGGCAGGCGTTGGATGTGTTGGGTGCTTGGTTTCGGACGGGGCAGTTACCGCCGGATGCCGTACCGCCTGTAGCGGAAGATGTGGAACAGTGGAAGCGTCAGCAACTCTATTGTGTGGAGCAAGGATGGAATCGTACCCCTTGGGCTGTGGTGGGCAACCGTCCGATGCCGGAGGCGTATGAGTTACAAGACTTGAAATATGTATTGACATAAAGATATTGTTTTTCGCGAAAACAACGGCTGTTCTTGGATTTCAGCCTGAAATAAAGTCCGAAAATAAATAGTGTATGACATTAAATTTTGAGAATTATGAAAAACTTAAATTCTTTTAAGGCGTTTGAATTGAGCAAGGCTCAAATGAATGCAGTAAATGGAGGGGCTTTGTATCATTGCGCGGTTGTATATACTGATGAATATGGTGGAAGTCATGTACGTACCATTGAATCAGAAATGACACTAAAAGAAGTGCAAGCAGCAATAGAAGCACAAGTTCCCGATGCGATTGTAACGTGCATGTAAGAGCCTTGGGTATGTAATGTATATGGTCTATGTATGATAAAATGTTTTTTTGCAAATCTATTCCTAGTCTTAGATTTTGCATAATAAATATATGGTTATGCATAGAATGGTTCTTTTGAAAATGCGAAAATTCAATAAAAGAGTATGCCGTAATAACTACATTATGGTATACTCTTATGAGTAAATATTAAATTATAGAATATATTATGAAAGGGATATTGAGGACATTAATGTTATTGTTGGGCTGTTTTATTTTATGTTCTTTTTCAATTAATAATCACGATGCTATAGTCAAACTGGATTTAGATGATTATATTTGCAGTGAAGAACAATGGGTATATCTATATGGATATAAGAGTTGGGTCTCAGGAAATGAAGTAGCAATTTTTGATTCCGCATTTATAGCTAAAGGGCAACATTCTGTTAATTTAAGGGCATCACTTCCCAATGCAGAATGTTTATATCTCATTTTTTCAAAAAATGGGCCATATAAACTTAAATTAGTTGCAGAACCGAATTCTATAGTTCTCTTTAATATTAATGAATTTGATGGTGATCAATCTCTCTTTAGTAAAAAGGCTGTTTATGGTGAACTTCATAATCAGATGTGTTCATTAACAACAGAACGGCTTGCATATAAAAAATCTCATAATAATGTGATGCCAGACATTAAGAAGCAAATGGAGCAAAAGTGGTTATGTACATTGGTTGAAGCAATAAAACGCACGCCACATTCTTGTATAGCCTATGAACTTGGTGTCTATTTAAGAACGGATTTTCCTTCTTTAGAAAAAGAAATAGATAGTATTTTAATTTCTGTAGCAAAAAGGCACCCTTTAGATGTAAGTTTAAAATCCTTGGCTCGAATAGAAGTTGGGGACATATCTCAAACTCCTGAATCACATAAAGCATCCCAAAAAATACAGGATTTGTTAATTAAAAGACTACAGATTCCATTATTGAATACATCTATAAATAGTCCGATGAATTTGTCTTTCAGAAATAGTAAGAATATAATTTGTTCTACAGGAGACTTGTATGAAAAATATATCTTGGTAGATATATGGGCTAGCTGGTGTAAACCTTGTCGAGAGGAAATTCCTCAATTAAAGCAAGCCCTAAAAAAATATAGAAAGGAGCTTGCAATATATGCAGTATCACTTGATGTAGACCATGCGGCATGGCAGAAAGCGATTCAACAAGATTCTACACAGATGTTTTATCATACAGTTGGAACATATCCCAATGGACAAAAAACTAAATTGTTAAAACAATTGAATGTTAAAGTGATACCGACAAATTTTTTGCTAGATGATAAACGTCATATTATAGCAAAGGATTTGCGTGGAAGCGCGTTGATGCAGACTCTTGACAGCTTGATGACCCAATGAAGTTCTTTTCCTATTACATTCAGCACGACCAGATGGATTGCGGCCCTACCTGCTTGCGTATGGTGGCTGCTCATTACGGTAAACGCTACTCGCTGGAAGGGTTGAAGGAAAAGAGTTTCCTGACCCGCGAGGGGGTGTCGATGCTGGGTATCAGTGAGGCGGCGGAACGCATCGGGTTGCGGAGCCTGTGCGTACAGGTGGATTACGAACGGCTGAGGGAAGCGCCCCTACCGTGTATCGTGCATTGGAACCAGCAGCACTTCGTGGTGGTATATCGCATGGACGGGCGGCACGTGTGGGTGGCCGATCCGGCGGCGGGGAAACTGAAATATACAGGGGAGGAGTTCTGCCGCTGCTGGCTCAGCGCGAAGAAGGACGGGCTGGATACGGGCGTGGCGTTGCTGCTGGAGCCTACTCCGGAGTTTTATGCACAGGAGGACGACGGCGACGAGGGGGAGATGGACCGGAAGGGATTCGCCTTCATGTACTCGTATCTGCGGCCTTACAAACAACTGGTGGGGCAACTGCTGCTGGGGCTGCTGCTGGGCAGCGGGATACAGCTGATGCTGCCTTTCTTGACACAGAGCGTGGTGGACTTCGGCATCAACAACCAGAATCTGGGTTTCATCTGGCTGGTACTGGTGGCACAGCTGACGCTGACCTTCAGCAGCGCGGCGGTGGAGTTTATCCGCGGATGGATTCTGCTCCATTTGGGCACACGCATCAACATTGCCCTTATCTCCGACTTTCTGGCCAAACTGATGCGCCTGCCCATGGGCTACTTCGACACGAAGATGACGGGCGACATCCTGCAACGCATCAATGACCACACCCGCATCCAGAACTTCCTGACGGGCAGTAGCCTGAGCGTGGTGTTCTCCACGTTCAACATTGTGGTGTTCGGGGTGGTGCTGTTGCTCTACAGCCCGCTGGTGTTTTTCATCTTCATGGCAGGCAGCGCGCTTTACGTGGCCTACGTGTGGCTGTTCATGAAGAAGCGGGCGGAGCTGGATCACAAGCGCTTTGCCCAGCAGAGCGCCAACCAAAGCAGCGTGGTACAGCTGGTGACGGGTATGCAGGAAATCAAACTGAGCGCGTGCGAGCGACAGAAACGGTGGGAGTGGGAACGGATACAGGCACGCCTGTTCCGGGTGAACATCCGAAGCCTGGCCCTGCGGCAGTATCAGGATTCGGGCGCGGTGCTTATCAACCAGACAAAGAACGTAATCATCACGGGGCTGGTGGCCAGCTTCGTGGTGCAGGGCGACATGACGCTGGGCATGATGATGTCGGTGCAATACATCATCGGGCAGCTGAACAGCCCGGTGAACGAACTGATAGGCTTTGCGAGGGATATGCAGGACGCCCGCCTGAGCATGAACCGCCTGAGCGAGGTGCGCGACAAGCCGGACGAGGAACCGGCCGGACGGGAAACCGTGCACGACATACCTCGCGGGCAGGACCTGCGGATGGAGAACCTGTGCTTCAAGTACGACCCGCTGGCCGAGACGTCTACGCTGGACCGTATCAGCCTGCGGGTGGAGGCAGGAAAACAGACGGCCATCGTAGGCATGAGCGGCAGCGGGAAGACAACGCTGGTGAAACTGCTGTTGGGTTTCTATCCGCCTGCGTCGGGCAGCATCATGCTGGGCGATGTGCCGCTGGAGGCCTACAGCGTGAGGGAATGGCGGAAACGGTGCGGGGTGGTGATGCAGGACGGGTTCATCTTTTCGGACACCATTGCGGGAAATATTGCTCCGGGAGTGGAACACATCGACAAGGAACGGCTTCGCCGGGCGGCGCAGATGGCCTGCATCGATGACTTTGTTGACGGCCTGCCGCTGGGATACAATACCCGCATCGGCAGTGAGGGGCATGGACTGAGCCAGGGGCAGAAGCAGCGTATCCTGATAGCGAGGGCGGTGTATAAGGATCCGGAATTCATCTTCTTCGACGAGGCGACCAATGCGCTGGACGCCAACAACGAACGGCGTATCATGGAGAACCTGCAACGCTTCTTTGAAGGAAGGACTTCGGTGGTGGTGGCCCACCGCCTGAGTACCGTGCGCCATGCCGACAAGATAGTGGTGATAGATCGTGGACGCATCAGCGAACAGGGTACGCACGAGGAACTGATAGCAAGGGGAGGGCAGTACTACAGACTGGTGAAGAACCAGTTGGAAATATGAAACGGACGGTTGGTGATTGGCGATGGAACAGAAAGAGATAGAACTGAGGAGCGAGGAAGTGCAGGAGATTTTGACACGGCCTCCGCATGCACTGGTACGATGGGGCATCACGGTGTTCTTCGGAGTGCTGGCCCTTATTTTTGTGGGCGGATGCTTCTTCAAGTATCCCGACACGGTGGACGCTACCGTGACGGTGACCACCGAACATCCGCCGGTGTGGATTGTGGCCAAGGGAAGCGGCAAGCTGAAGGAACTGTATCGGCACGATCGGGATTCGGTGAGGGCAGGCGACATCATTGCCGTACTCGACAATCCGGCAGTGACGGCCGACGTACTGGCACTGAAAGAGGAACTGGCGGCATTCACCGTGACAGACAGCTGTGTACGGGCTGTACGTTTTCCCGAAAAACGGGCACTGGGAAGCATACAGACGGCTTATGCCTCGTTTTTGAGAAGCTTGACGGACTATCGCAACTTTCTGGCATTGGACCTGTACCGGCAGAAGCTGGAGGCGACGGCGCGGGAACTGAAGGAATACCGTACCTACATCGGGCACCTGCAGCGGCAGGTGGAGCTGGACAAGCGGCAAAGTACCATTGCAGAGACTGTGCACGCCCGGGAGAAAGGCCTGTACGAGAGTGGCCTGACAGCCAAGGCGGAATATGAGAAGGCGCAACAGGAACTGCTGTCCAAACGGCAGGGAACGGAACAACTGATGACTTCACTGTCTACAGCGCGCATTCAGAAAGCCCAGCTGGAGCAGAGCCTGATAGAGACGGAAATGGAACGGGAACGGGAAGAGAACACGCAGCTGACCGCCCTGAAAGCGGCGTTGGGCGAACTGAAGACGCAGATAGGCGACTGGGAACTGTCTTTCCTGTTCGTCAGTCCGGCGGAAGGGATTCTGTCCTATAATAACGTATGGCAGAAGAACCAGAATGTGAACAGCGGTGACAAGGTGTTTTCGGTCGTAGCCGAAGACATGGGGGCTGTCATCGGGAAAATCAAACTGCCGGAATCGGGTTCGGGGAAAGTGAGGCCGGGGCAGCGGGTGAATATCAGTGTGGCGGGGGATCCGTATCTGGAATTCGGTTTCCTGACGGGGTGTGTACAGACGGTGTCGCTGCTGGCCGATGAGGAAGGAATGTACACGGTGACTGTAAGCTTGCCGCAGGACTTGCGCACGTCCTACGGCAAACGGCTGGACTTCGGAGGTGAACTGGCGGGAACAGCACAGATTTTGGCCGACGAGCGGAGTGTGACGGCACGGCTGCTTAGCCCGCTTCGTTATTTATGGGAGAAATACAGGTAAAAAGGTTCTGAACGATATCGTTTGCTATCCGATGACAGCATTGAAGAAATAAAGAAATCGAGGAAAAAGCCCTGTTGTTTGTTAGTTTTTTCTTACTTTTGTCCCAATATGCGCTTATGGGCGCATTGCAGAATAACTAAACAAACGGCATAGCCAATGAAAGTAGTAGACTTGATAAACAGCAACCAGCATACCGCCTTCTCCTTTGAGGTGCTTCCACCTCTGAAGGGGACAGGCATCGAGAAGCTGTACGCCACCATAGACCTCCTGCGCGAGTTCGACCCCAAATACATCAATATCACCACCCACCGGAGCGAGTATGTCTATCAGGAACTGGGCAACGGACTCTACCAGCGGAAGCGCCTGAGACGCAGACCAGGCACGGTAGCCGTGGCGGCAGCCATACAGAACAAATACGGACTGACTACGGTCCCCCACTTGTTGTGCAGCGGATTTACGCGCGAGGACACGGAGTATGTCCTGCTGGATCTTCAGTTCCTGGGTATCACCGACCTGCTGGTGCTTCGCGGCGACAAGGCGAAGCACGAGGCGCGCTTTGTGCCCGAAGAGGGTGGGTATTCACATGCCATCGAACTGGAAGAACAGATCAACCGTTTCAACCAGGGAATCTTCGAGGATGGAAGTCCGATGACCGTGACGCGCACGCCCTTCAGCTACGGCGTAGCCTGTTATCCCGAGAAACATGACGAGGCTCCCAACCTGGAGAGCGACCTGATGTGGCTGAAACGGAAGGTGGATGCCGGTGCGCAGTATGCCGTGACGCAGTTGTTCTATGACAACAATCGTTACTTCGACTTCGTGGAGCGTGCCCGCAAGGCGGGTATTACGGTGCCTATCATACCGGGCATCAAGCCCTTGAAACGCGCTGCACAGTTGAGCATTATCCCCAAGACATTCAAGGTGGACATTCCACAGGAACTGGCTGAGGAAGTGGAGCGTTGCAAGGACGACGAACAGGTGAAACAGGTGGGCATCGAGTGGTGCGTGCGCCAATGTCGCGAGCTGATGGCCCACGGCGTACCGAGCCTGCATTTCTATTCTGTGGCGGCTGAAGACAGCATACGCGAGGGGGCGAAACAGATTTTTTGAATGGAAAATTGAGAATGGCATGTTCAGTTTCGGGGATGTTATAGGGCAGAAAGAAGTAATCGGCCGCCTGAAAGCGGAGGTGGAGCAGGGGCGTACGGCCCATGCGCTGCTGTTGACGGGGCCGAGGGGAGCGGGAAAGCTGCCTTTGGCGCTGGCGCTGGCACGGCGTCTGTGCTGCATGCACCCCGAAGGAGGGGAGGCTTGCGGACAGTGTGTCTCGTGTCGTCAGTGGGAAAAACTGGCTCATCCTGACGTACATTTTGTCTTTCCCATCGTGAACAACAAGAAGGTGAGCGACGACTACCTGCCTTTGTGGCGGAAGATGCTCATGGAAAGTACCTATACCGACCTGGGGCACTGGATGGAACTGATAGACGCCGGAAATACGCAACCTTTGATTTATGCTCCCGAAAGCGACCAGACATTCCGCAAACTGAGTCTGAAGTCCAGTCAGGGCGGATGGAGGGTCGTTGTGGTGTGGCTGCCCGAACGTATGAACGAGGCTTGCGCCAACAAGATGTTGAAGTTGCTGGAAGAACCGCCCGAGCGGACCGCTTTTCTGATGGTGAGTGAAGAGCCCGAACGGTTGCTGCCCACCATCGTGAGCCGCACGCAGCGTATCTACGTGCCCCGCATTGAGGAAGAGGACATGGTCCGTGTGTTGACAACCCGATACGGACAGACCAAGGAAGAGGCGCATTCGATGGCTCACAGGGCTGACGGAAGTTTCCTGAAGGTGCTGGAAATGATGGGGCAGAGCGGCGAGCAGGCTTTGTGTTTCGAACTTTTTACCCGGCTGATGCGTCTGGCCTGGCAGCGTGACATACGTGGCATGAAGGCCTGGAGTGAGCAGGTGGCTGTCTTGGGGCGTGAACGGCAGAAGATGTTTCTGGAATATGCCCAGCGGATGGTACGTGAGAATTTTATTGCAAACTTCCACCGGGGAGAAATGAACTATATGGGACCTGACGAACAGCAGTTTGCTACGCGTTTTGCTCCTTTCGTCAACGAGCGGAACATCGTCGGGATGACCGACCTGCTCGGTAAGGCTCAGGAACACATCCAGCAGAATGTGAATCCGCGAATGGTGTTCTTCGATCTGATACTGAACATGACGGTGCTGATTAAAATGAAAAATTGAGAATTGAAAATTATACATTATGACTGATTTTACACTACATAACGGAAGCGGGCGGCTTTGCCTCCGTAGTTGCGGACGGCAGGACAGGCAGCTGAATACGTATGACTGGCTGGCAGACATTCCCGGCAATGAAGCCGAGTCGGAGTATGTCGAAGTGCAGTTCAAGAATACGAGGAAAGGCTATTTCCGCAACTCCAACCGCCTGGAACTGGCGAAAGGAGATATTGTGGCGGTTGAGGCTACACCTGGCCACGATATCGGTGTCGTGACTTTGACCGGCCGCCTTGTACCCCTGCAGATGAAGAAAACCGGAGTGCGCAACGAAGCAGATATCCGCCGTATCTACCGTAAGGCTAAAGCGGCTGATATGGAGAAGTATGCTGAGGCCAAGGCGCGCGAGCATTCTACCATGATACGTGCCCGGCAAATAGCACTCAGCCTGGGGCTGGACATGAAAATCGGTGACGTGGAGTATCAGGGCGACGGTAATAAGGCCATCTTCTATTATATAGCCGAAGGTCGTGTGGATTTCCGTCAGCTCATCAAGGTGCTGGCCGAGGCTTTCAGGGTACGTATCGAAATGAAACAGATCGGAGCCCGTCAGGAGGCCGGACGCATTGGAGGCATTGGACCCTGTGGCCGTGAGTTGTGCTGTGCCACGTGGATGACCAGTTTTGTATCTGTCTCTACAGGAGCCGCACGCTATCAGGACATTTCGCCCAATCCGCAGAAGCTGGCCGGGCAATGTGCCAAACTGAAATGTTGCCTCAACTATGAGGTGGATGTCTATGTCGAAGCTCAGAAACGATTGCCCAGCAAGGAGATTACGCTGCGTACCAAGGATGCCGAGTGGTTCTACTTTAAGGCGGATATTCTGGCCGGACAGGTGACCTATTCGAGCGATAAGTCTATTCCTGCCAACTTGGTTACCATTCCTGCCCGCCGTGCTTTTGAGGTAATCAATATGAATCGCAAAGGAGCGGCGCCTGATACGTTGGCAGAAGCGGATAATGAAAAGAAGCAGGTTTCGGCCGACTTGTTGGAACAGGAAAGCGTGACCCGCTTTGATCGCAACCGCAAAGGAAAGGAGGGCAACGAAAACAAAGGTGGCGGAAACGGAGAAGGCAAGAAGAAAAAGAAGAAAAATAAAGGAGGCGGTGATGTACAGGCTCAAGAAGCAAAGCAGGAAGGAACCGCACAGGCTCCGGTAGAGGCCAAGAAAGAGAATAAAGAGGCCTCAGCCGAAAAAACGGCCGAACCTTCACGCTCGAAAAACCGCCGCAACAGGTCGAAAAAGAACGCCAGGCCTGCGGATAAGAATGATGGCAAGCGGGAAGAAAAAGGAAGCAGTAATGCGCAAGGTTGATGTAATGCGGCTTGTGACGGTAATGGCAGCCGTAATCCTGTTGACGGCTTGTGGAGAAAACGTCGTGTATAGCCATTATGAAGCTGTAGAGGGCAGGGGGTGGAGAAAGAACGACACCCTGTCCTTTACAACCACTGTTACGGTTCCCGACAAAAGCCTGGATGTCTATGTGGATGTGCGTCATGGCAATAATTATCCTTACCGCAATCTGGCTCTGTCATTGACCAGCATGTTGTCTTCTCCGGCGGATTCTCTTGTCCGTACAGATACCTTGCGATTGATGCTGGCCGATAGCGAAGGACGGTGGACAGGAGAAGGGTTTGCCAATCTTTATCATAACGCATCCTATGTAACGACGGTTCGGCTGGATACACCTGCCACTTGCCGTTTTGTCCTGTTGCCAGTTATGCAAGACTCACTTCTGCAAGGCGTGAGCGATGTTGGAGTCAGGATGGTTATCTCATCCTCTTCCCACGCCCCGCATCGATCCGCAGGAATACGAACAGCAGAATAGTAAATCCCCATAAAGAAGAACCGCCGTAACTGAAGAATGGAAGCGGGATGCCGATGACGGGTGTCAGGCCAAGTACCATGCCTATGTTGATAAACAGGTGGAAGAAGAAGATTCCCAGCACGGAGTATCCATAGACACGTCCCGAGACGGTAGGCTGGCGTTCGGACAAATGGATCAGACGCAAGAGCAGGCACATGTAGAGCAACAGTACGAATACCGAGCCTACGAATCCTTCCTCTTCACCTACCGTACAAAAAATAAAATCGGTGTCCTGCTCGGGCACGTATTTCAGTTTCGTTTGTGTTCCATTCAGGAAACCTTTGCCCCAAAGACCGCCCGAGCCGATGGCGATTTTCGACTGGTTGACATTATAGCCAGCACCGGCCAAATCTTCTTCCAACCCCAGTACTACTTTGATGCGGATCTGCTGATGAGGCTCCAGGACCTGGTTGAAAACATAGTCGCACGAGTACAAGAAGCCTACCGAGGCTATCATGAATGCCGAGACAAGTACATAGATCTTCCGCCGTTCGCGCAAGGCTAAAAATACAAGCCATCCCGCAGCACATGCGCAAAGTCCCCAAAGCACATAGACCACGTTGAATGTCCATAGCCAGCCGGATATGGCACAGGCTAAGGCTACCACTGCAATACACGTGATTGTCATCTGACTGACTATGGCACGGTTGCGTTGATAGACCTGAAGCAGGATAGGGGCGGAAATCAGAATGAGGCACAACACGGCGAACTCGCCCACGGAAGTGGAGTCATGGAGCATCGTGACATCGGCGTAGCGGATACCTACAACAAAGTAAACGACGGCACATACTCCGGCAAACAGAATCGCCCCCGGCATACCTTCGCGGTAAAGCATCAGAAAGAAAGACAGATAGACCAGGGCTGACCCCGTCTCGCGCTGTCCTACAATGAGCAGCATGGGGCAGGCTATCAGGAAAGCAATGGTCAGCACGTTGCGCCAGTTTTGGAGAACAAAGCCATAAGCTCCCATAAATTTGGCTAAAGCCAGTGCCGTAGCGAATTTGGCAAATTCGGCCGGCTGCAGACTTACCGGTCCCAGTATGAGCCATGAACGCGATCCTTTTGTGTCGGGTGCAATGAAGATGGTGACGAGTAACAATACCAGCATGCCCGCGTATATGATATAGGCGAAGGTATCATAGAACATATCGTCCAGCATCAATAATACAAAGCCTAAACCGAAGGAACAGATAATCCATACGAACTGTTTGCCTGCGCGGGTGGAAAAGTCCAGAAAATCGCGGTCTACATAATCATAACTTGCACCGCATACACTGAACCAGCCCCAAATGACCAGTAGCAGATAGATGACAACCGTCATCCAGTCTAGCGATTTCCAAATACTATCTCTCCTCGTTACCATAAATAATTACTCGGTTACTGAAATCTTCGGCCAGTATCTCGTTCTGTGGCGAAAGTTTGCCATGCAGATATTGGTCCATCATTAATGCACCGATAGGTACACCGTAAGTCGCTCCCCAACCTCCGTTTTCTACATAAACGACGATGGCTATCTTGGGATCGTTCATCGGAGCGAATCCCATGAAAACGGAATGGTCTTTGCCATGCGGATTCTGTGCTGTACCGGTCTTTCCGCATGCTTCTACTCCGGGAAGCAATGTGCCTACCAACCGACATGTTCCGCTTCCTGTACTACCCGTAACGGCTGCCCGCATACCTTTCACGATATCCTCGTAATATTCCTTTCGGATTGTCGGAGTGCGTACTGTCTGGTAGAGACTGTCCAGCGGGTTGTCTTGTATTTCTTTTACGACATGTGGGGTGATAAAGTGGCCGCGGTTGGCAATTGTTGCTCCCAGATTGGCAATCTGCAATGGGGTGGCCAGAATTTCTCCCTGGCCGATGGCGATACTGATAATTGTCAATCCGTTCCAAGAGCCTCGGTAGATGCGGTCGTAATATTGTGAATTGGGAATGAATCCTCGCAGTTCTCCTGGCAGGTCCACTCCCAGCTGGTAGCCGAAGCCTTGTGACACCATATCGTCTTTCCATACGGTAAGCGCTTCCTGCGGAGAACCGTATTTCTTGTCACCGATCATTTTGTATAATCCCCAGCAAAAATAGGAGTTGCATGAAGTGGCAATGGCCGGTATAAGCGGGAGGGGAGCTGCATGTCCGTGGCATCCTACCCGCAGCCCGCGGTGAATAAAGCCATGGGAGCATGGAAAAGGGGTGTCTTCCTGAATAATGCCTTCCTCCAAAAAAATCAGACCTTGTGTTGTCTTGAAAGTTGAGCCGGGAGGATAGGTACCCATGATGGCTCGGTTCAATAAAGGCTTTTGGCGATTCTTTTCCAGAAGTTGGTGGTTTTTTCCACGTTGTCGGCCGATCATCATGTGTGGATCGAAGCAGGGAGAAGACACCATGCAGAGAATTTCGCCCGTTTTAGGTTCAATGGCTACGATAGCGCCTATCTTGTTTTGCATCAGACGTTCGCCCAACATTTGAAGATCAATGTCGATACCCAGTTTCAGGTTCTTGCCAGGTACCGACGGACGGTCCAGTTGTCCGTCCATATAATGTCCCTGTATGCGGCCATGCGCATCGCGCAACAGAATTTCTACACCTTTTTCGCCACGAAGGTATTTTTCGTAGGAACGTTCGACTCCCTGTTTGCCGATGTAGTCGCCGCGGATATAATAGTCGTCTTTTTCAATGTCGCGCATGGATACCTCACCGATATCGCCTAAGACATGACCGGCCGAATTGTAGGAGTACTGGCGGATGGTGCGTCGTTGGATGGAGAAGCCGGGGAACTTATAGAGCTTTTCCTGAAACACGCCACATTCTTCGGCCGAAAGTTGCGTCATAAACACTTGGGGGGTGTATTTGGAGTAGCCCGGATTTTTACGGAAGTTGCGGACTTCTTCCATGCGTTGCAGGAACTGTTCGCGTGTGATTCCCAGTGAGCGGCAAAAATCGAGTGTGTCGAGTTGTGTCACTTCACGTGGAATGAATGTGATGTCATAGGCCGGTTGGTTAAAAACGAGCAGTTTGCCGTTTCGGTCGTAAATAGCTCCACGTGAGGGGTATTGTATTTTATTGAGGAAAGCATTACTGTCGGCGTAGCGCTTGTACTTGTCTGAGAAGATCTGGAGTCCTGCCAGACGGAGAATGTATATCAGGACGATGCAAACGACAATTGCGCCGAGGATGTATTTCCGTTTTTCGAATGTATAATCTTTCGCCATCAGTCTGTTATTTTTTAGTTCGTTTCATCGTTTACCTTTTTGGAAGAGCATTTCTAAAGCCAGTACGCAAAGCATGGTAAAGAGGGTGCTGGAGATGATCCGCAGTAACAACTCTGGCAGATGGGCGAAGGAGAATGATTCAAGTGAGAGCAATACGGCGTGGTGCAGTAACACGGCTGTGGTCGCATATTTCAGGAAGACATTTATTCCCATGGTATGGATGGCAGGGACAAGTGTCTCTTGAAGGTCACGGGGAACGAAAAGTCTCAGTAGGGTAGGACGGACGAAAGCGAGAAGTACTGTTGAGGCTGCATTCAATCCAGGGGTGTCTGAGAAGATATCGACCATCAACCCCAGTACGAATGCCCATAACATCAGCCTGTTTGTCGGTACGTCTGCCTCAAATTTCAGCAGCAGGTAGATGTACAGGAAAGGGGTGGCATAACCGCCGATGTGGAGGTTGTTCAATATCAATGCCTGCAACAAAACCAGTGCGACAAGCCATCCTGCTTTATGTAGATAGGTTATTGTCATTTCTTTTATTTCTGAATTTAGAACTCATTGTTCTTGTTCCAATGCTTTTTGTTCTTCCTGGCCACGTCGGGCAAGGATACGGACAGAACCCAGTTTGCCAAAGTCTGTCGCAAGTTTGATTCTGAGCAGGTAAGACAACCCGTCGTTGGAGTCGGCCATGTCGTCGACGACTCCTACCATAAGTCCTTGCGGAAAGACAGATGAAAATCCGCTGGTGACAACAGTGTCGCCCAAATTGAACTCTGCATGTCTAGGCAGGTCTTTCAGATAGGCATAGCGGGGATCGCCTCCTTCCCATTTCAGATAGCCGAAATAGTCGCTTCCCTGGATCTTGCAACTGATGCTGGACTTGCTGTTGAGCAGAGGAAGGACCAACGAATAGCTTGGAGAAGTGCGGTAAACAATTCCTACTACACCGGCTGCACCTACTACGGCCATGTCGGGCTTGACACCAGCTGCACTCCCTTGGTCGAGGGTTATGTAGTTGTCTGTTCGGTTCAGGCTGTTTTTTATCACATGAGCCTTGAAGCTTTGTTCGATTCCTGTGCCTGGCGGCATGTAGCGATCCAGCGCTTGGCGGACGGCAGAGTCGCCTACGTATCCGGATAAAGCGCTTTCAAGTTGCAAGACTCGTTGTTCCAGCCATACATTGCGGTCGAGCAAGTCTTCATTGGCATCCTTCAGGTGGAAATAGGACGTGATGCTTCCCGTTACTTCGTAGACCTTTCCCGCAATCAGGTTGGCGGACGAAAGAGCCGCGCTGTGCTGGTATGGCCCTGTGTTGCACAGCAAAAATAAGCTGACTGCCTCGAGTAGCAAGAAGAGGAGCCAGTGGTTGTATTTTAACAGGAAGTTAAGGAGGTCACGCACGTCTCTTAATAACGGTTAGTGGTTAATGATGAACGGTTAGTGGTAAGGGGTTAACGGTTAGTATCCCCATTCAGATGGCTACTCACCGTTAACCGCTTACCACTAACCGCTGATTATTTATCGCATCAGGAACGAGAAACGATCTACATTCTTCAGCGCAATGCCTGTACCTTTGGCAACGGCGTGCAAAGGATCTTCGGCGATATGGAAAGGAATGTTGATCTTGTCTGTCAGACGCTTGTCGAGTCCGCGAAGCAGAGCGCCTCCACCAGCCAGATAGATACCGTTGTGTACGATGTCGGCATACAGTTCGGGTGGTGTGTTCTCCAGTGCGCTGAGGATAGCCGTTTCGATCTTCGAGATGGATTTCTCGAGGCAGTGGGCCACTTCCTGGTAGCATACGGGCACTTCCATAGGCAGGGCCGTGATGCGGTTCGGGCCATGTACGATATAGTCTTCAGGGGCATCGTCGCCCAGGTCGGTCAAGGCGGCTCCCACATGTATCTTGATACGCTCGGCCATACGCTCGCTGACCTTCACGTTGTGCTGGCGGCTCATGTACTCCTGAATGTCGGCCGTAAGGTCGTCGCCTGCGATGCGGATGGAGTTGTTCGATACAATACCTCCCAACGAGATGACGGCGATTTCGGTCGAACCACCACCTATATCCACAATCATGTTACCTTCGGGCGCTTCTACGTCGATGCCGATACCGATAGCGGCGGCCATGGGTTCGAAGATGAGGTAAACGTCACGTCCACCAGCATGCTCGGCCGAGTCGCGCACGGCACGGAGCTCCACTTCGGTACTGCCTGAGGGCACGCCGATAACCATGCGAAGCGAAGGCGAAAAGAGACGGTGACGGGTGTTCACCATCTTGATGAGTCCGCGTATCATCTGCTCGCAAGCGTAGAAGTCGGCGATAACGCCGTCGCGCAGGGGACGGATGGTGCGGATGTTCTCATGCGTCTTCTCGTGCATGAGCTTGGCTTTCTCGCCCACGGCAATCATCTTGTCCGTACGGCGGTCGAGGGCCACAACCGAAGGTTCGTCCACCACAATCTTACCGTTGGAGGTAATGATGGTGTTGGCCGTGCCCAGGTCCATGGCTATTTCTTGGGTAAAAGAGAATAATCCCATCTTTTTAATGAAGAATTAAGAATGAAGAATTAAGAATGAAGAACGGAAAACAAGAATTCAGGCAGGCACTTCGATGCGCTCAAATTCTTCATTCTTCGTTCTTCATTCTTCATTATTTTTAGTGCTTGAAGTGACGGAAACCTGTTGTCACCATGGCGATGCCATGTTCGTTGCAATAGTCAAAGCTCAGCTGGTCCTTGATGCTTCCGCCCGGCTGGATGACGGCGGTGATGCCTTCGTTGCCGGCAATCTCCACGCAATCGGGGAAGGGGAAGAATGCGTCGCTGGCCATTACAGCTCCGTGCAGGTCGAAACCGAAGCTCTTGGCCTTCTCGATGGCCTGCTTCAGCGCATCCACACGGCTTGTCTGACCCACACCGCTGGCCAGCAGCTGGTGTCCCTTGGCCAGGACGATGGCGTTCGATTTGGAGTTCTTCACAATCTTGTTGGCGAAGAGCATGTCGTCGATTTCCTGTGCGGTAGGAGCCTTGACGGTCACTACTTTCAAGTCTTCGGGAGTTTCTACCTTGAGGTCGCGGTCCTGTACCAGTACGCCGTTCAGCAACGAACGGAACTGCTTCGTGGGCAGTGTGCCTTGCTTGCGGGCCAGGATGATGCGGTTCTTCTTCTGACCTAAGATTTCGAGGGCGTCCACGTCATAGTCGGGAGCGATGATGACTTCGAAGAAGATTTTCGTGATTTCCTCGGCAGCAGCCTTGTCGATGACGGCGTTTGTGATGAGCACACCACCGAAAGCCGATACGGGGTCGCCTGCCAGGGCATCTTTCCAAGCCTCGAGCACCGTCGGACGGGTAGCCAAACCACAGGCATTGTTGTGCTTCAGGATGGCAAACGTCGTGTCATTGCCGAATTCGTTGATGAGGTCTACGGCAGCGTTGATGTCCAGCAGGTTGTTGTAGGAGATTTCCTTGCCGTGGATCTGGTCGAACATTTCGTCCAGATTGCCGTAGAAATATCCCTTCTGATGGGGGTTCTCGCCATAACGCAGGGTCTTCTGGTTGTTGGCCGAGTAGCGGAAGGCACTTCCTTCGCCACCGTCGAAGTAGTTGAAGATGGCCGAGTCGTAGTGTGACGAAACGGCGAAAGCTTCCTTGGCAAACCAGCGGCGCTCTTCAATCGAAGTCGTTGCGCCATGCTCCATCAGCATGTCGCGCAGGGGTTGGTACTGTGCCTGCGAAGCTACGATGACCACGTCCTTGTAGTTTTTGGCAGCGGCGCGGATGAGCGAGATGCCGCCTATGTCGATTTTCTCGATGATGTCGGCTTCGGGTGCTCCGCTGGCTACGGTTGCCTCAAACGGATAGAGGTCTACGATAACGAGGTCTATTTCGGGAATTTCATATTTTTCGATCTGTTGCAGGTCCTGCTCCACGTCGCGGCGGCACAAGATGCCTCCGAACACTTTCGGGTGGAGCGTCTTTACGCGGCCGCCCAGGATGGACGGATAGGTGGTCAGTTCTTCTACCGCGCGGCAAGGATAACCCAGTCCTTCGATGAACTGGCGTGTGCCGCCTGTTGAGAGGAATTCCACACCTTCTTCGTGCAGTTTGGTAATGATTTCGTCCAAACCGTCTTTATGGTAAACGGATACCAATGCTGTTTTGATTCTCTTTGCTTCCGTCATGGCTATATGGTTTTTATGCGTATTATATAATAACCCCGCAAAGTTACAAATTTTGTTGGTTTACCCATATACACCTTGGCAAGAAATTTACTATAATTAAAAGAATGAGCGGTTTATGTTTTTTTCGTCCCAGTTGCCCCTTGTTGGGAAAGCATTGCTTTCTTCCTCGAAAAGCGGTGCTTTCCGCCTCGGAAAACGATGCTTTTCTGTTTGACAAGAAATGCCCGAACTTCCACAACGAGAAGTTCGGGCATTCTTGAAAGTTTTCCTGCCGATACGCCATGCGTTTCGGCAATGAAAAATATTTTACCAGATGGACACGCGTTCGGCGGCGGGGATGAACATCGGATCCTTGTCGGTAATGCCGAAGGCGTCATACCAGGCACCGATGTGAGGTAGGGCGCCGTTCACACGCCATTCGCCCAGCGAGTGTACGTCGATCTTCGTCATCTGAAGCACAGCCTCAGGACGGATGTTGTTGGCCCATACGCCTGCATAAGCCAGGAAGAAACGCTGTTCGGGTGTAAAGCCGTCTTTCACTTCGAGCGGAGCACCAGCCGTAGCGTTCTTGAAGGCCTGGAAGGCAACTTGCAAGCCACCATGGTCGGCGATGTTCTCGCCCAACGTCATCTTGCCGTTGGCATGTACACCAGGAGCTACTTCGATGCTGTCAAAGAATGCTACCATCACGTTGGCGCGTTCTTCGAACTTCTTGGCGTCTTCTTCCGTCCACCAGTCTTTCAGGTTACCGTCCTTGTCGTACTGGCGGCCCTGGTCGTCGAATCCGTGCGTCATTTCGTGGCCGATTACTACGCCGATGGCTCCGTAGTTGAAGGCATCGTCTGCGTTCATGTCGAAGAACGGCGGTTGCAGGATGGCGGCAGGGAAGCAGATTTCGTTGGTTGTCGGGTTGTAGTAGGCGTTCACCGTCTGAGGGGTCATCAACCACTCGTCCTTGTCAACAGGTTTGCCGGCCTTGGCCACCATTTCGGCATGTCCCCACAGGTTGGCACGTTCGATGTTTGCCCAATAAGAATCATCCTTGATTTCCAGTGCGCTATAATCTTTCCATTTGTCAGGATAACCAATCTTTACGTGGAAGGTAGAGAGCTTCTCCAAAGCCTTCACCTTGGTAGAGTCACCCATCCATTCGAGGGCCTGGATACGTTCGCCCAAGGCCGTCTGCAAGTTCTTCACGAGGCCCACCATGCGTTCCTTGGCGGTGGCAGGGAAGTATTTCTCCACATACATCTGACCTACAGCTTCGCCCAGCATGGAGCTAACCACACTTACGGCCGTCTTCCAGCGGGGTTGCATCTCTTGTGCACCCGACATCGTACGGCTATAGAAGTCGAAATTCTGCTCCTTCATGGCGTCGTTCAGGTAGCTGGCGGCGGCGTCAATCAGTTTCCATTGCAGATAGAGCTTCTGTTGGTCGAGGGGCAGGGTGTCGATAATCTTGACCGAAGCCTCGAGCGAAGCGGGCTGTCCGACGATGATTTCGTTCACATTGTTCAGGTCGAGTCCTTTCAGATAGGCATCCCAGTCGAAAGCGGCATATTGTTTCTTGATGTCGGCCATCGCCATCTTGTTGTAGTTGGCATGCGGATCACGCAGCTCCACACGCGAACGGAAGGCCTTGGCCAGACGAGTTTCCACGTCCATCACGGCCTTCATGCCCTGCTCGGCGGTAGCGTCATCGAAGCCGGCCAGCTGATACATTTTCTTTACATGCTCCTTGAAGGCCTCGCGAATCTTCACGGTAGCCTCATCGTCGAGCAGATAATAGTCGCGGTCGCCCATACTCAGGCCGTATTGGGCCATCTGCACGGCGTTCATGTTGCTGTTCATCTCGTCGGCACCTACATAAATGGCCAGGTAGGCAGCGATGCCTTTCTTGTACATCTCGGCCAGCAACGGGTAAAGCTCTTTCTTGTCTTTCAGGGCGGCAATCTGGTCGAGTTCGGCCTTGATGGGAGCTACGCCTTCCTGATTCAGCTTGACGCTGTCCATGGCAATCTTATACATGTCACCCACTTTCTGTGCGACAGAGCCTGCCTCGTGTTGTGTAGCGGCCAGTTCTTCGATAAGGCCCTGAATCTGCTTGCGGTTGTTTTCGGCCAGGACGGTGAACGAGCCATACTGGGAATACTCGTCGGTTAGCGGATTGTTCTTGATCCAACCGCCGCAGGCATAGCGGTAGAAGTCCGTACCCGGCAGGTTGGTTGTGTCCAGGTTGGCAAGGTCGATGCCGGCGGTCAGAGCCGTCTGCTGCTTGCCTGTGTTGCAGGATGCCAATGCCAGGCAAAGGGCTGCAACGGGGAAATAATACTTCAAATTCATAATCTCTATTGTTTAAAAGTTTACATTTTCTTGCTTATTTCTTGGCTTCCTCCAGTTCGGTCGAAGCGGCGTCCCATTCTTCCATCACGCGGTCGAGTTGCTGCTTCAGCTTCTGGTGCTGTTCGTAGAGCGACATGTCCGAAGCTCCTTCAGGCGTAGCCATCTTTTCCTCGAGAATGGCAATGGCGGCTTCTGTCTGTTCGATTTCGGCCTCACAATCGGTTACGCGTCGCTCCAACTTTTTCAGGCGCTTGTTCTGTTCCTTCTGCTCTTCGTAGGACAGGCGGCCCGCTGAGGCTTGGGGAGCTTCCGCCGCCGACGGTTTCTTGGCTCCCGTAGGTGATTCCGACAGGGAAGGCGACTTCTGCAATTCGTTCAGGTTCTCGATCTGTTTCTTTTTCAGGAAGTCGTAGATGCCACCCAAATGTTCCTTTACCACTCCGCCACCGAACTCATAGACCTTAGTCGCAAGCCCGTCGAGAAAATCACGGTCGTGGCTTACCAAAATCACCGTGCCGTCGAAGTCGCGGATGGCTTCTTTCAGCACGTCCTTGGAGCGCATGTCCAGGTGGTTGGTCGGCTCGTCGAGGATGAGGAAGTTCACCGGCTCGAGCAAGAGCTTGATCATGGCCAGGCGGGTGCGCTCGCCTCCGCTGAGTACCTTCACCTTCTTGTCCGATGCCTCGCCGCCGAACATGAAGGCACCCAGGATGTCGCGAATCTTCAGACGGATGTCGCCCACGGCCACGCGGTCGATAGTGTCGAATACCGTCAGCTCGCCGTCCAGCAACTGGGCCTGGTTCTGCGCGAAGTAGCCAATCTGCACGTTGTGTCCCAGCGTCAGTTTGCCCGTGTAGTCGGAGATTTCGCCCATGATACACTTCACCAGCGTAGACTTACCTTCGCCGTTCTTGCCCACGAAGGCCACCTTCTCGCCACGGTTGATGGTGAGGTTGACGTCGTGGAAAACTACGTGGTTGCCATAGGCTTTCGCCACATCCTCGCAAATGACAGGATAGTTGCCACTACGGCTGGAGCAGACAAACTTCAGGCGCAGGGCGGAGTTGTCTTCCTCGTCCACCTCGATGCGTTCGATTTTCTCCAGTTGCTTGATGCGGCTCTGCACCTGCACGGCCTTGGTAGCCTTGTAGCGGAAACGTTCGATGAAAGCTTCGGTATCCTCAATCTGCTTCTGTTGGTTCTCGTAGGCACGGAGTTGCTGCTCGCGGCGTTCCTTGCGCAGGACGACAAACTCGTCGTACTTCACTTTGTAGTCGTAGATGCGTCCGCAAGATATTTCGATGGTGCGGGTCGTGACGTTGTTCAGGAAGGCACGGTCGTGGCTGACAAGCACTACGGCGTTGGCGCGCGTGGCGAGGAAGTTCTCCAGCCACTGGATGGACTCGATGTCCAGGTGGTTGGTGGGCTCGTCCAGCAGCAATACGTCGGGGCGGCGGAGCAGAAGCTTGGCCAGCTCGATACGCATGCGCCATCCCCCCGAAAACTCGCTTGTGGGGCGGTCGAAGTCCGCACGGCTGAAGCCCAGGCCCTGGAGCGTGCGCTCTATCTCGGCCTGATAGTTGGTGCCTCCCATCATCAGGAAACGGTCGTTCTCGTGCGTGAAGCGGTCGATGAGCTTCTGATAGTCCTCGCTTTCGTAGTCGGTGCGGTCGGCCAGTTCCTGGTTCATGCGCTCGATGTCGGCTTGCATCTCGAAGATGTGTTCGAAAGCCAGCTCGGCTTCCTGCATCACCGTCCGCTCGTCGCTCAGTACCATCACCTGCGGCAGATAGCCGAT